>Ga0210059_1001286_pt1 | contig 37215 bp, 18 predicted proteins | sample Ectturendosymbi2_FD_188042 | JGI IMG/M metagenome (GOLD analysis project Ga0210059, IMG submission 188042) | Ecteinascidia turbinata endosymbiont from Florida, USA - Sample 2 (SPAdes) (version 2) | ecosystem: Host-associated > Tunicates > Ascidians > Unclassified | place: Key West, Florida... | reverse complement strand
AGATTAAGTTGCTATGATTTACCTTATCAAACCCAATATAGGCTTGTGAATATCATTAAAGATGAACTAGCGTTAATATTCACTAGAGACACCTACACCTCAATGCAGATGCAATCACACACGTGTATTGCTATGTCGAAAATTCTGTGCTAACCATGTAACTTCCACAGCACTGCACATGTAAATCGAAATACCATTGTCCGTACACAATTGTGCCGGCCTCACATGAACGAAAGCAGCTTTAGAAAGTGAACGCAATTCACATGAAAGCGAAATGGTTCCAACCACGAATTCCATCTTGACACAGAGACAAGTAGGCAGGCGCGGATTTACCATTAGGCTGAAAAGGCTTAAGCCTAAAATTTTGGAAGTAGAGACAATTTCCAGCATTCCTGTAAGTATTATATTTGTATTTTGTTTTGGTTCAACGCACGTTTTTTTTTACTATGCCGCTAACAAAAGATCTTTATAGGAGCATGAGCGCGAAGGATTGAAGTGAATGACGATGAGCATTCTCTTTTTCTGGCGTTGAGAATTGGTTATTGTTACATATAATGTGTGGAACAAAACGCCTGAATCCTTTTTTTCAGATTACACGAGGCCAGTGAGGTAAGCTACTCAATAAATATGTAATGGGAATGTGGCGCGATAACTTCACCGCTGGCTTTTTCGTTGGTTTTATTGTGACCGTTTTGATATATCGACATTACGGCACATCCCGAGGCCAAATGGCCTAAACAACAAATTTTTTTCACTATTTTTTTTAGTTCCATTTGCGGGCACAATTTCGACAGAACCGTCACCAGAAGGTCTTCAGTGCCATCTAGAATCTGTTTGATTGAAAAAGGTGATGCGTCCTAAAACCAAAACCTAATTGCTCAAATAGTCTATTGACGCCAATAATGCTGGCGTTTCGACAGCGTTCCTAACCTATCTACACTGGATAGCCGAAACATGATTTAGTGAAGGCTTCAACATGAAGGTACTCTGGTAAAGCAGCAGGGCCAGGAAAATCAAGAAATGAAAATAACAGAAACGGTGACCTTAACATTATTGATGTGAAGTTGACTAACGAGGGAGGGCATGCCTTGCTCGTCTTGACAACACGTTATTGGTAGACTTGTAAGCACCCTAGGCCAGGGTTGCGTATTTAGCGGATTCTCCGCTAGATCTAGCGGATTTTATTCCTCTCTAGCTGCTAAATAACTGGTCTGGCGGCCTACATCCGCTAGAGTATAACGGATAATTGGTTTAGCGGCCTATACATTTGGTCTTATTCAAGCGGATTCCAGCGGTACTTTACAATTTTTCTCGATTGAAAGATCTTTTTAGACTTGGCAACCCTGCCCTAGGCAAGATCCATTCAAGCGCCCACCCGTCCTATACAAAGATCCTTACTCTACATATCATCACATTGAACATTGCGGAAATAAGAAGGAAGTTTTTGTACATTAGAAAAGTTTATTAGATGAATGGTATGAAATCAAAATTAATAACAAAGTATTGACCCCATGCAGCAAACCTGAAAAACTGCATGAACGTGTGTTCAGTTCACTTCATGTTCATTCACTTTTACTTGGTGGACGTTCGTCACTTTGAAAACCACATAGTTGTATATTTCTTGGCTCTTTTTGGCGCCCCGTTTGGCCTAGCGCTTCAGGCAGCCGCCTAGTTTACCTAAATGCAGCACCGGCACTGATCAGGCGATGTTGTTCCAAGTAACAGCGGCAGGTTCTGCTCCGTCTACAAATTGCAGGACAGAAAAGGATACGGATTGACAAAAACTTCACTGATTTCTAGTTTTTCATATTTAAATTTGGGGGTTAAATTTTGTTTGGGGGGTTTTAGTTCTGATTTGTGAGTCCCCTCTTACAGCGTGGCCCCCCAATTGGGTGTATGGAGGGCGGTTGACGCGGCTCTGGTTACTCATATCGAGGGAGTTCAGAACAAAGTAATATGTTTATGAATTAGAACAACTTGACTACTGACATCCGTTTTTGTGATGCTTATGGACATTTTGTGATTGTGGTGTAGCTTAACCATAGCAATGTTATGGAACTACTATTACGAGTGTGCAGCGTGGATAGGGTGAGGACTATTCAATGCAGTATGCAGTTAACAGCAGCGTGGTTTCGGCACCAGTTGCACCTAAGTAGGACAGCAGCGCCGCAGATAGGTGTGCGTCGGCTTGTACGTGATAGCAAGATGTAGCAGTAGGCGGTAAACCTTTTTTGCAGAATATTCCCAACAAAGTCGTTCATTTTATTGTTCACACTGATTTTTCTTCTGACTGATTCTCAAAAACTGACTTTTGAACAGATTTAAAACTGTAGTCACGAACCACTTACGTAAGATGTTTCGTGGTTGTATACACAAGGCAGTCGAATGCAATACCACAGCCTGGATAAATTGAAAAAAATTAACTGAAACCAATTCCTAAGGCTTTCACAAACCTTTTGCTACTGGGACAAGCAACAATCTGCTGACATTAATATAATCCAGTTACATCTCACACTGAAGTGCGCGAAAGATCAATCTTCCCACTTCTGTAACTGTTTCTTACTTTCGAAATGGATTTTTCAAAACTACGACCACTGTCTGACTAAATTTCAAGCAGGATTCGAACAACCCCGGTGTGTGTCGTCATGAAGAACTATAGTTACCCGACCGTCAAAAACAACAACACAGCTTATCATGCATTCGGGAAATATTGAATGCAGGCTAGAGGGTTTATAAATTATCGTTTGAAATATTGCTGGCGAAACTTTTCTACTGCATATGTCTGAGCTTGTCTGATGGCCGGTATTTCACCGGCCTTGCCGGTATTTTACTGCTAATTTAGCAGAGGCCGGTATTTTGAGAAGCAGTGTCTGAAGGCGGTGTTGTGAAAATGACTAATTTGCTGTAACTTCAAAAAGAGCTAACGCAGATATTCTCAAATCATAATGACTCTTGTAGTGAATCTTGTCAGGACAGTTTCTTCTGCGAAGTTTATTTCCTGCTGTTGACCCAATCCTTGGTGCGATTGTCACGTCACACATACACCAAAATGCAACGAATCAGTCAAAATACGGGCATAATTATTAATTGTGGTTTAACAATACGAATTGTCTCTGCTTTCCCTGCGCCGCTTCCGAATTGCGACACAGCTTAGATCTGTCGCTGTTGACAAAATGGCCGGTATTTTTACAAAACGCATTTGGCAACCCTGCGTATGTCAACCAAACAAACTTAAACGGGAAATTAAGAAAAAAACTGAGGGGGCCAAACAGAGGGCAAAGCAAAAATATGGGGACCATGGCCCACCCAGGACCCCCCTTAAAATTGCCACTGCGCATGCTCCTCTTCGAACCATTGCATGCGGCTCTTTGAGCTTTCCGAAAAATCATCTATTTGTTGTTAGCTTGTATTTTTATTACAAAGTGTAGAAATATTGTAAAATGGTACTGTGGTAGCTAGCGTGCTGTGCATTGTTACTTTGCAAGTCATTCCAAAGAGAATTATGATGTCATAGAAGCGTAGATCGCGGATAAATTCGTGTTTTTAGATTTTGTGTTGCGGCTCTTTATAACTTGGGTTTTACAATATGCGGCTCATACATAGAGCAGGTTTGTCCACCCCCGTTATATGCACTATATACACTATCACCATTAAATAATACGCTGTCAGTTTCTGAACACGTGACAACCAACGTTACAGCAAAGCCAGTTACATTTCTGCACGGAACTAATCATATGGCTGTACTGTGTTCTCTCACATGTGCAGGTGTAATATTCTCACTGTTACAAGAAAATAACCTTCCTAACAGTACACCGTACATGGTAAAATGTCGGACAGGAGCAGTTAAACATCTTTCACGGTCTCTAGAAACTTGAAAAAAGCTAGAAAGTATTTTATCGAAGCTAAAATTTATAAACTAACAGAATCAGTGATACCACACCAAACTCTGTTTCACCATCAACTTGGGTAATATGGCCTACCATCTAAGATTTAACATGAAAAGCCCTTTACACAAAACGTGACAAGCATCACTTTTACATTTGAAATCTCTCCAAATACTGAACCTAAAGTGAAAAATGTGGGGGGGGCATGATATACAGTATTATGTCCTCCTCGTCTGAAAAAGTATGGGGGACACTTCCCCGTGTCCCCCACCAAATTCCGCCCATGGCAACACACAATAACATTTTTTGTACTCATTTGGTTGTGAAGCGTGTGCGGCCCGGTTGTGTTCGCACACCTTCAGTGTGGGATTGATACTCGAACCTCGGGAAGGATGGATTGTGATGTCATAGATGTTAATTCCTCGCCAGACGAATCGGCCAAAGAGAGCTCTTACTTCTATGTGCATGGAAGTCACTTATAAGTGTCGCTTGCTTGGACTTTCCCTTCTTGCTTTGGCCGTCTTTGCTCACATACAGTTGCAATGAAAATTCACAATAATGTTCTCCATGCCTATCCGCATAACCCTTGGAAATTTCAAGCAATATGAGCAAGAACTTGTTTAGTTGAGCAGTCTGGTATCCAGCAAGAGTTTGCTAGGTCTAGGCTACAACACTTTCAACAAAACACGTAGGTCTTGACAGTTGTTGCGTGTACTGCATATGGATAACTTTTTTTTAAAGTTGTATTGGCGCACAGAAAATTTCCACATATAATATTCATACCTATTCTCATCATCTCTGAAAATTTGAAGTAATTCTAACGAAAAGCTTCGGAGTTAGGCACATTCGTTTTGTAACTACAGACGCGTGTAGGCTACAAAACTTTATCCGATGCAGCAGTTTTTAGCAGTAGTTCTGTGAAGCACCATAACTCTTTTCAAACCAAAGTTTTTGCAACCAAAATTCAAACGAATGATCTTCAGATTGTTATGCATTTTGCCTGAAAATTTGAATTCAGTGCATCAAGAACTTTGTGAGTTAATAATTGTTGAATCGAGCAACCTAACCTGTTCCCAGCGCATCGGACTAATTTCTTGGGCGCGGGGCTGGCAACGTGTTAATTTCGGATCAGTAGTTGTTGCATAGGACGCAATAACTTTTAACATGCTTGGTCTTTTGCAACCAATTTTAGACGAATCTTCTTCGTGCGAAAATGCATGTTACCTGAAAATTTAAGGTCAATCGGGCTAGTACGTTTTGAGTTATTCAATTTTGAGTATAGCTGTTGGATGAAAACAACCTAAAAACCGTCCCGTACCAGCTGAATAATCACGTGGAATTCACACCGCACTGAAGGTGTTAAGAACCATATACTCCAACTTTCAAAGCTAACACACTTTCATCTAATGTCACGAATTTTCTAATCATCAGCAGCTCAAAAGCAGTAACTCTTGTTGCAATCAGAAAGCCCGAGCGGCAAGTACGCAAAGCTTCACATTGTGGCAGCAAGCAACAATAAAGATCTATGGGGCGCTGTTCAAAAAAATATTATATCTGACAGATTTAGCACAAAAACTGCTATCTCTGCGCGCATTTAGCAATCTCTGTACAGGGGTAGCTATCTCTGTGCACATTTAGCTATCTCTGTGCAGAGGTAGCTATCTCTGTGCACATTTAGCTATCTCTGCGCGCATTTAGGTATCCCTGCGCAGGGATAGCTAAATGTGCGCAGAGATATCTATCTCTGCACAGAGATAGCTATCTCTGCGCGCATTTAGGTATCCCTGCGCAGGGATAGCTATCTCTGCACGCATTTAGCTATCTCTGCGCAGGGATAGCTATCTCTGTGCGCATTTAGCTATCTCTGCACATATATAGCTAAATATGCAAGCATATATAGTGCTGAAGCGTGTCAGAGTAAAACATGGTATCCTGTCTGAAGAAAAACTTGGTGTTCTGTTTCAGTAACCCAGGCAAAAACTAGGCTACTGCAAAGCAAGAATTCCCTGGGGTCATATAAAGCTAGGTGGTTTCAGATCTAAATTATACTGGTTTGATAATAGCATTAGTTTGTGCAGGCGATGGGCCACAGTAAACTTGTGGTGCTGGTCTCAGTGTTAGTGCCATTTTTGCTTAAAGTTTCAAAGAGGATCTCGTCAAGTCTGACCATTCCAAATGTTCTCACCAGACGCAGCTCACTGCCTCTCAGCACCTTCAGGTGCACAAAGAGAATGCTCTCACAGAAAGAGCGCGTTGAAAGTGAAGTGCTCGCTTGGAGATGAGCACCGTTTTGTAAAGAGAATAACGCTGTCATAGAAAAAGTGCATCGAAAGGAACTGCTCGGTTAGGCGTTCTTGCCCAAAAATAACGTTGGCAACACACATCGCTTTAGTAGCATTATCATAGTAAACCCTACTGCTTGAAGAATCAAAGAAACGAAGTATGCATACAATAGCCTCGCTTTAGCCAGGATTACTGAAGGAGAAGGCCAAATTTTTCTTTAAACAGGAGGCATTGCACCTTATGTTTGCAGCTTGAGTTGCTTTAAATCTCGCACCTTAACTTCGCATTTCAGTGCAGGAATGCTGGTTATGTTACGTAATAAGTAGGTATTGCAGCTTATTACATATACGAACATATGCATCCTTCGTTTCTTTGATTCTCGAAGCAGCAAAACTTATTGTGATAATGCTACTAAAGTGATGTGTGTTGCCAGCATTATTTTCGGGAAAGAACGCCTAACCGAGCAGTTCCTTTCGATGCACTTTTTCTATGACAGCGTTATTCACTTTACAAAACAGTGCTCGTCTCCGAGCGAGCACTTCGCTTTCAACGCACACTTTCTGTGAGAGCATTCTGTTTGTGCACCTGTAGGCGTTGAGCAGCGGTAAACTGCGTTTGGTGAGAACAGTTGGAATGATCAGACTTGACGAGATCCTCTGAAATTTTAAGCAAAAAAAGGCACTAACACTGAGACCAACACCACAAGTTTACTGTGGCCCATCGTCTGCATAAACCAATGTTATAATCAAACCAGTATAATTTAGACCTGAAACTACCTAGCTTTATATGACGCCGAAGAATTCATGCCTTGCAGTAGCCTAGCTTTTGTCTTGATTACTGAAACAAAACACCAAGTTTTTCTTCAGACAGGATACCATGTTTTCCTGCGACATGCTTCAGCGCTATATATGCATGCAGATTTAGCTATATATGTGCAGAGATAGCTAAATGCGTGCAGAGATAGCTATCTCTGCCCGGAGATAGCTAAATTCGCACAGGGATATCTAAATGCGCGCAGAGATGGCTATCTCTGCGCAGAGACAGCTAAATGCGCACAGAGATAGCAGTTTTTGTGCTAAATCTCTCAGATATAATATTTTTATGAACGGCGCCTCATTGAGATCACCTGGCGAGATCACTCTATTATTGTGTGTGCACCAGAGATGAGCGGAGTCACATTTTTCAGACTCTGACTCCGTTCCTGCTCCAAGCTTTAAGACTCTTGCTCCGACTCCAAATAATTTTTAAACATCAACTCCGACACCTGTTAACACTCCGAAAACTTCCAAGTAACTCATATTAAGCAGATACTGTCTATTTTGCCTCATTAGGCAAAATATATGTCATGGCTATTTTGCCTTTGATAGAACACAAATAGTTGAAATGGTCACGTGACTAGCACGATAGAGAGAGGTGCAACATGTTGACGTTTACAGTTATGGCTTAGTCTATTCTTTACACAACATAGACAAACAGCCAATAAAAGCTTGTCCGCATTTCAATTGAACATTGCGGTCAGCTGTTTAGGTCATGCATTCCAAACTTGTCATGTGATCAATTCAAACAATGTGTGCAGCTACTGACAAAATAACTTCAGAACTGTTTTTGTACCATTAGGCAAAATAGACGCTGCTTGTAAAATATACACCTTTAAAGTAGGTATACCATATTTTTGTGTTTGAAAAACGGGACGCTTCAGAACAAGGAGCCTTATCAGATAAATGTGGTTCATACCTTACTTGAAGTATGCAGTTATTTTCGATTCGTATAGTTAAGACGCTAAGAAAAACTAAGATAGTGCATTTTGCTACGAAACAAAACAATGTTCAAACATTTGGAAATTTACACATTTGCCCATTCATGTTTTCTGTAGACAATACTTTCTTCAAGAAGTCTTTGTTCGATTTTATTTTCTCGTAAAAATCACAGCAGGAAAAGTCAGTATCATGCAGTAGCCCCGCTTATTAAGCCCACCTCGGGGCTGGACGATTTTGGGCTTATTATGCGGGTGGGCTTATTTACCGGGGACAAATTTTCGCCATTCTCAAGCGCATCAATGAGCACGGCAGACTGCACTATTGCTGAAAGTTGCTAAACCGTTTCCACACTTCCTGGTCATTGACATAGGTTGCCTTTCTGGTCCCTCCCTTCTAACAATAACAATAATGCTTCACTTCGAAGAGCTGTCTCGTTGCACGGGTTATTTCGCATGCAGCCAGGAGAGATGTTGAGTTTTTCGGCGGCGGCACCTTGGCTGCATGTTGGCAGTGCTAGGGCTAGGTAATTTTCTAAAATTTCAAGTTTCTTAAAAAAGGCTACGTCTGCACGTCTCTTTCTTTGCCATTTTGAAAATAAATTCCACATATCACCAATTGTCTTGCCTATCGATTACGACATGAATAAACGATCTATGACGAAACAATTGAATTGTGAACTACAGTATGTCAGCAGCGTAAAGTGCAAAACCGTTTAAACTTTTAAGCAAGACAAAAAAGTGTGAGTTCGACGTTCACCCTATTTAAAGCAAATGTATTCTAAAATTGGGATTATTATGCAGAGTTTTGGGTTTATGAAGCGTTTTTGTTTTTGATTACAGAAATAGATGGAGTAATTCCGTACTGGACGATTTTGTGGTGGGCTCATTAATCGTGGGCTTAATAAGCAGGGACGACTGTATTTATTTGTGATAAGTGCTTTCACATTCTGCTTCTGTTATCAGACCACATGCTATTCATGATGAACAAATTCTCTCAACGAGAGCTGATGTACCAAGTGTACGGCTATGCTGGCTGACTAAATGTGTAACCGGGACTTTTTGGCTGACTGACCGGGACGCCGGGACAAAGCTTAAAACGGAAAGTATGGTATGCCTACTATAAAGTATAGGTTCTACTGTAATAAAATTATGAAGTGGAAACCATTGAAGCACTAGTTAAGTAGTTCAAGCTTCAATAATTAACCAGATAGATGAAAAGTATTTGAAGTGAGTGTTAATTTTCAATTTTTACAAAAGACTCATTTCAAATCTCCGAGGTCAGGAGCTGATCACCTGTTCACAAATATTGAATCGTACTTTAACCGTGTGCTCAGATAAAACTCTGAACTATGACTGTGCCAAACTCAGCCATTAACATGAATGTGCAAGCTAATCGTACAAAAAAATTAACAAGATGAACATTTACATTACGCATAACTTAGGCTGCAATCCCTGTCAAATTTATCAGACTCCTACTGCGGCTCCTGCTCCGGTGTCAAGCGAAATACTGACTTCACGCTATGTCCTTTTGCACGGAGAGATATTCGAAATATCCAATAGGCTGAGAAAACAAATGATTAGGATCAGTGTTTAGTGTTTAGGTAAGTGTGTCGGGTTAAGATTTCGGTTAGGGTTAGAAAAATAAAGAGGTTTGAGTCTTAGTCAAATATTTTTCACTGGTTCCAGTTATTCCTGTGCTGTAGCTGGTTGTGGGTATCTGACATATAACCAAAAGGTTTAATTTACACAACACACATTAAAAAGTAATCGCCAAACTTTATTCCTTTGCCCTGAGAAGCAAAACAACTTACAAACACTAGTAGGTCGGAAATTTCGCCTAGGTCAGAAATTTCGCTGGACAACGGGCTAAAAGTCAATCCATTCAACACTTGGATTGCACTTTCAAAAGATAGAATGTTAACAAAACGGTGGTTGGCCAATTTGTTCTCGACATCTAAATGGGATATCTTTACACGCAGGCTGTATAAACTACAACCTATCCAAAGCTGTTGTTCTGATCCCTTTAACTTACGCGCGACAATTTTTTGGTCATGAATCGCCAGCCGCTAGAGCTAGAGAGCTGTTCAAACCCTCTATGGATTCAGCAAGTCTTCTAGTCGAAATCTAAAAAAAAATTTTTCGTTTTCGGTTTGGGGTTCTCTGGGGAGACCGTCAAAAGTGTGGGTGCTTTTGCTTTTTTCTAGCCACCTTTGGCCGGCCCTGAGCCCTTGAATGACTTTCTGGCATATCTGTAGCGAAATTATGGACAAAACACCAAAAATTGGTGAAAATTTCAGCACCAACAAACCTTAGTCCGTGGTGGAAACCCCCCCTTTTCTATATGGCCAGAAGTTGCCAGCGGATCGAGCTAGAGAGCTGTTCAAATTCACTCTGAATCGGGAAAGACTTGTAGCTTAGACTGAAAAAAAACAATTTTCACCGTGCGATTTCGGCCTTTCTGGCCATGTTTACAAAACCACAGGATGTTTTAACAGGTCTGTCAAAACAATCCATGACCTCAACGTTCCGTGGGAGTGCGTAAATCGAGCCGAATCACTGGCGCGAAACAGGGAAATTTAAATGCATTCTTGGCTATAGTACGAGCTTTTAGTGGGTTTGATGGACATTCTAGCGTTTCTTGTTGATAAGCTTTGACAAAAATGGTAGAATATTAAATAGGGAGATCCCCACTTATCCCTGGTAATCTCCTGGGATATTCCTGATATATTTGGAATATTTTTGGCATAACGTTTGAACCAGAAACGCTAGAAACTCAATCAAAGGCTCCAAAGACGTGTATTTTAGCCTAGAATCCAAAAATACTGCAAGCCAAAATATTGGCGCATGGAATCGGATGATGACGTCATATAATTAACCAAAAATAATACCCCCATCATGATCTAATAGGCCCGAAACCCCCCATCCAAATTAAAATTTTTTTTTTATTTCAAACTACACAACGCAACTAGTCGTTACAGGGTTTGAACAGCTCTCTAGCTCTAACTACTGCCGTGTTATGGCCGGCCAAAGTTTGGCCTGAAAGGGCAAATTATGTTTTTTCTGCAAAGTTTGGAATTAGGCCAAAACTGGGTTTTTGGCCCATAATTTTGGCCACAGATGTGCTAGCAAGTCAATCAAGGGCTCTGTAGAAGCGGATTTTCACCTAGTTTTCAACAAAACTTTGAGCCAAAAGAATGGCTCAATGCGTTGGGTCTTAGGACCGGCCAAAGTTGACCAAAATTTCCAAAACATGTCCTCTTTGTGACGTCACCTCCAGAAAACCTCCCACCGAAACTGGAATTTGTTTTCTTCGATTTTGACTTGAAGACTTGCTGAATCTGTAGAGGGTTTGAACAGCTCTCTAGCTCTAGCAGCTTGCGATTTATGGCTAAAAAATTGCAAGCCAATTTATTGGCTCGCGCGGTCTATAAAGGTTAACGCAATAAATTGCGATTGATTCGCTTGGTGTGGGTCACCGTTGTGGCTTAACTATTATTGCTGAATGATGAGTGCAAGCTTGAATCATTCAAGGAGATGGGAGCAGAACCAGGCAGGAGATTCCTCAAAAAGCCTGCTGCAAAGCTAGAGCCTGGCATTGTTGTATATGTTTATTGGTAAACACATTTTTATTATCTTCCTTAGCCTTTTTGTCATTAGAAATTTTAGATCAATGCTTCTCAAAGCGGGTGGATACACCCCCTTGGTGGCGATTTTGAGCGGCAAGGCGGCGATAAAACCATAGGGGGAGATAGGGGAGGAAACAAGACAAAGGGGGCAAAAACGCTCAAGCACTAATCAATCGTTAAGTTAACTTTAATAGCCTACTGTTATGACGTGTTAGTTTCTTGCAAATTTTCATTTACTATGATATTCGTTGGAGCTTGTTGTTAAAACAATTTATCCGTTAAATTTTCACTCTGGATCGTCTGTGTGTCCGGCTACAGTGTGGATTATTTTCACAAAAATCCTGAACGTAATTTTAAAGTCGTAATACAATTGCTTAGTTGAGCTATTTAATAGCTTGATTCAGCTATTTAATACTTCCATTAAATAAATTTATTTAAATAAACTACCTTGTGTGTGCTTTATCAGGCTTGGGGGGCGCAAACGACGTGTCGAGAAAGTAAAGGTGGCGATGGCATAAAAAGTTTGAGAAACACTATTTTAGAGGTACACGCTCATCTATCGAAATGCTGAAGGGGTACATGGCCAGAGAAAGTTTGGGTACCCCTATCTTAGTCAAACTTACGTTTTTTTCCACGTTGCTGTGAGCCTGTGCACATCACTATTTGTTCAGCGAAAACCTTAAATTTTCACCGGTGCAAAGTTTTTGTTGCTGGGCTTGTGAAAGTGCAAGCACCTACGAAAAATACAAATGGTAATGAAAACAAACAACCCTATTGTTAACTGGAGTAATAATATTGCTTTTGACGCTTCTCAAACGCGATATTTTTTTGTAAGACTAAATTGGTTCGATGGCAAAAAGCGCTTTGTACAGTTATTTTCAGATTAAGTAGTACAATCCATGCCAAGAAGCTCAAACTAAAACTTACTGCGATCAGTTTTACATAGATAGCGTCTCCCCAAATTAATTGCAATATGAAAGAAACGTCAATACGCCTATACGAAAAAGAACGCGTGATGTTCCAAAAAAGCGACATTTCATTACCAAAGTAAGTTGTAAGAACTTTTACGTTCTGTTTTGAAAGAAATGAAATAGGCTACGACTATGCAGATTTCAAACAGCAGTCTTTTGTGTTGCAGCGACAGAAGTGACAGCACTTTGCAAAAAACAAACCACTCTTGAGGACAGAATCGCTTCTGATACAGACTATTTTCACAGAATACAGACAACTAGAAAATTTGCTAATGCGAGCTATGAGCCGCATTATGCCGTTGCTGAGAGACATCTGATTTTTCTGCACATTTGCAAGATGGTTCCGTAAAACAATCGGTGATCTTGTGCTTTTGTATGTCTTGTAAGAGATATAAATTGAAAAAGCGTTGAAACGACCGCAAATGTCTCCTAAGTGAAGTGCCTTTTGAAATATTATTATCAGGCATAAAAATGCTTGAGAAATGCAAAGTATTTTTGAAATCAGTGTAAAATTCTTTCGGTTATAAAACAAGTTCGTCGTCTAATGACAAAAATACCAACCGATTTAGACGAAGCGCAATGTCGATTTTCTACCAGAACATTTGCAAGATTGGAAATAATTTGCATAACTTTGATCTATGAGTAAGTTCACGTTACACGGAACAGTTTCACAATAAAAATCAGAATTGTTTATTTGCGTCCCCGATAAATTTGACCCTGTGTGTTGAAGAACTTGGTACAATCTACTCAGAAATGCAATACTGTATCACGTCAACGTATTCACGATGTTAGCTCTCAATTGGTTGGCGTTCACAAACTGAAAATTGGTCATTGCCGTAATCTTTTTTTGCTTTAATTGAAAAACTTGAATGTTGTGATAATATTATCACGTGCTATTTTTCTGAGCGTCAAAGCCGTATTTTGTTCTGTAACTTTAACAAAAACTTGCAACGGGTTATGCACACAGCCAAGTATGTTGATGTCGAACCAAACAAAAAAATGTCATATTGACATATACGTCAAAACAAAAAACTGGAGCTACACATGCAGTGAAGTATGACTGAATCCAGTGCAGCATTTATTCCAAGCATTCAATTCACTTTTACGCAGTTTTACTAGCAGCAGTAGCCTCAATTTCCAATCTCGAAGTGCTTCAAGATTGTTGATGATGTTGATTTTTCCGAACTAAAATGGAACCGATCGTTCAGGTCAAAAGCAAGCTGAGCTAAATATTTCCTAATTCTGCAAGATTACCGCAAAATATCATCCAAAGTCAACATAAAACAGTGAGAAGAGCAGTTTCTACCAATGTGTGCGGACGGAAAAGCTCAAGCGAACTTTTTCCTTGGCCACCACTCATGCCAAAGTAGCAAATAGCGGTAACAGTGAAGTGTGATAGCTCGCTACCGCATGCGTTTGTTTTTTTCAGAAAAGAGCGGCGCTACGCTATCGTTCCTGAAAAATTAGCTCGCTCCAGTAGCTCGCTATTTAGTAGCTCGCTACTGCCCACCTCTGTGGCACAGATGAGCATTGGACTGGACTTTGATTTGACTGGATCCGGATTGTGACGAATTTTCTTGATTTTTGATTGGATTCGGACTGTGAAGTGCTTCATAAATTTAAGATCAGGACAAGAATTGGTCTGAGTTGATGGAAAATAATTGCGCATTGTTTGTCATTGAAAAGCTCCATTTTGTTAATTTTTTGTACTTTATTTGAACTTGGATTTTATATTTCTTAATGAGTTTGGACTACAGTATGGTTGGACTTGGAGTGAGTTTAAAAAATCACGATTGCAATTGGATCCCAAAATATGACAGCCTGCTGCTCATCTCTGCTTACGGTATAGCACCCTCTAGTAGCGTTGGTAAGGCAACACGCGAAGCCGCCAAAGTGTTTGTTCTGGGTTGTGCTAAGGACTGTGTGAAGAGCTTTTAATAGCACACTTGAAGTCTTGGTTTGTTTAATCCCTGCAGAAGTCAATTGTTGTATGTAAACAGGTTGTGACTGTGTGCTTTTACGTCTAGTGTGACATGCACAAGAGTTTGTTTTTGGCTGACAATACTAGTGTATCAATTAGGTAAGTTTGTTCACCTTATCGTTTGGAGCATCGCATGTCACTTAATTACAGTTATATTTGCTAAAGTACGATGTTAATTTGTTTCCAGGCCGTTCTCATATAAGACGTAGATATATAACAGCTTGTTCACTCTATTTTCATTTGGATAAATAATGTCAGTTTATTGCAGGGGTGTGCAACAGGCGGCCCGCGGGCACAACCCGGCCCGCCAAGTCATTTAGTGTGGCCCTTGCCAACACTCTGATTTTTCCCCATCATGCATGAAAATCCTAATACAACAGTTTATGTTAAAAAACTAAATTTTTTATGTGGCCCAGCTAGATGTCTGAAGTTGGTTATATGGCCCACCGACAAAAAATGTTGCACACCCCTGGTTTAGTGGATATGGATGCTATTCTTTAGGCCAGAAGTGACAAACATGTGGTCTGCAAGCCGTATTCGGCCCCGAAATAGAATTTTGTGCGGCCCGCGAAGCATTCAGGCAAGATCAGGAGTCTTGAACTTTTTGTTTCTTTCGTTTGTTGTTTGTTTCTGTTGATGAACAATTTTTTCATTTTTAACAGGTTTCATAGTATGACTAAAAACTTGTGTGGCCCGTTTACTCAGCGGTAACAGACAAAGTGCCCTGCGATATCAAATAGGTTTGTCACCCTTGCTTTAGGCAGTGTCTATTTTGCCACCATGATTCTAGCAGTAACAGGCTTGGCAGAAACGAAGTAAACATAAGAGATAAGCAGTGGCTATAGATACGCCTGTGGATCTTGAAATTTGAAAACTTATGAATACGCAGTCTGTGACGTAACAGTTATGCATGATGAGAATGCAGTAGGCTTGGTAGAAACGAACTAAACGTAAAAGATAAACCCTAACCTTAACATTAACCATAGCCCTAACCTAACCCTAACGTAATGCTAACGCTAACGTAACTCTAACCTAAGCTAACCCTAATCTAACGTAACTCTAACCTAACTGTAAGCTAAGCTAACCTAACCTAACACTATCCTACCCCTAACGTACCAGTAACCCTTAAACGTAACGTCTAAGCCTGAAAAAAAGTAAAGAAAAAGGCAAAAGCAAAGTCGGCAAGGTGAGATTCGAACCTAAAACCGTTGGCATAGTGGCCGTAACGCATAACTGTTATACTATGCGATGCACACAGTTTGAATGACAAACTGACCCTTTTATTTGAATTGTGTCAGGACAGGCATATCCATAGTCACTTCCAAAAGATAAACCCTAAAGCTAACCCCTAACCTTAACTCCTAATCCATACACTAACCCCTAATGCTAACCCCTAACACTACCTCTAATCCCAAAGCCAAATCCTAACCCCTAACATTAATCCCTAATCCTAATGCTAACCCCAAACCCTAACTGTTACGTTAACCCCTACCGAATGCCAACTGTAATGCAAACGCTAACTGAAGCCTAAACCTAACACCTAAGTAAAAAGTTTGGAAAGTTATGAAAAAAGTAAGAAAAAGAAAAGGGAAGGCGCTAAGGTGAGAGTCGAACCGAAAAGCAATGGCATACCAGACTTGAAGCATAACCACTACGCTACGAGTAGCACGCCCATTGCAAGACAAACTGACGTTTTTATTCGAATTGCGTCATGCCACAAGACCGAATGTTCAACTGGCGGCACAATAGCTCTAGCTGATCTGTTGCTGCCAGAATCGTGGTGGTAAAATAGATACTACCTATTTGTATTCTTAAGAGTTTCGCGCTGGATTATACTTTTTAGTTTAGTGGATATAATCATTAAATGATGGCAGTGTCTAAACGACCATATCCAGTTTTTGCCTTGGAAAGACTATAAAAACGTTTCAAAGGAAATTGCTGACTTCAGTTCTACGAAATATGTGACCGCATTTTGCTTGTCAGTTACTCATCAGAGTAAAGGATTAAAAAGGTGGCTATGATTTTTTTGTAACCCTAAGCCCTAAACTTAAACTGTTAGTCTAAACAAGCCTTAAATCTTAACACTAACCAGAAAGAAAGTACAGCAATAGCAGTTACAAACTTTCAAGTAAGGGTCAGCAGCATTAGTACCACCAGCATAGGGTTGTACCTCCAGTGTAGGGATGTACCACCAGCATAAGGAGTTGATTTAAAAGGCAACTCTTTGTACCTCAGCCTAAGAAGTTGATTGAGAAAGCAACTGTTTGTACCACCAGCATAGGGGATGGATTTAGAAAGCAACTGTTTAACTGTTTATACCTCAGGCGTCACAAATGCGCTTCCATACCCATCGCCGGCCGCCTTGAGCATGATAACTGCAGCGTGAAGCAGAAATAGCATTGCCAGTATTTACCAAATTAAATTGTTAAATTAGTAACGTTGCCATATCTAGAATAATTAGGCTGGATAGTGTTCTTTGATTAATAGCAATTGAAAGCTATACGCTTGTGGTACAAACGGTTGCTTTACAAATTAACTCCTGCACTCAAGGTACACACAGTTGCCTTTAAAAGTCATCCCTATGCTGGAGGTACAAACAGTTACTTTTTAAATCAACACCCTATGCTGGAGGTAGAAACAGTTGCTTTTTAAATCAACCCCTATGCTGGTGGTACAAGTAGTTGCTTTCTAATTCTATCCCTATGCTGGTACAAACAGTTGCTTTTTATATCAACACCCTACACTGGAGATACAAATAGTTGCTTTCTAATTCTGCCCCTACTCTGGTACAAACAGTTGCTTTATAAATTAACTCCCTACGTCGAAGGTACAAACAGTTGTTTTCTAAATCAACCCCTATGCTGGTGTTACAAACAGTCTCTTTCTAAAGGCATCCCTATGCTGGAGGTACAAACAGTCGCTTTATAAATCAACTCCCTACGCTCGAGGTACAACTGTTGCTTTCCAAATAAACTCCCTAAGCTGGTGGTACAAACAGTTGCTTTCTGCATCAACTCCCTGCACTCGAGGTACAACTGTTGCTTTCTAAATAAACCCGCTATGCTGGTGGTAAAAGCAGTTGCTTTATAATGCCACTCCTATGCTAGAGGTACAATCACTTGCTTTCTAAGTCAACTCCCTACGAACAAACAGTTGGTTTCCAAATCAAACCCTACGCTGGTGGTACATCCCTACGCTGGTGGTACATCCCTATGCTGGTGGTACTAATGCCGCCGACCAGTCCTCAAACTTTCAACATACAATCTTGTGTGGTAACATCAGAACATCAAAAGTGTCTTGTGCACTTTCAAAAAAACAAATACCACTAAGGTATGGCTTGAACCGGCAATCCCTTGAACAGCAGCACAAGTTATTTCCCACCCCACAACGTTGACAGTGGTGTGAACGTCTCCAATTCAGTTTTATATCTGTCAGAGAACTGGATGCGAGATTAATTCTTTTAGTCCTTTGAAACTGAGAACCACATACGGTCTTTTAGATGCTGCCTTAAATGATTATACAGTATAACAGACCAAGGAATAAAAACAAATCAAGTTCAAGTTCTAGTTCAACACCAATTTGTAAAATAGCAGTAAAAATATGTTGGTAGACTCATTACGATGCACTGACAAATAATATATGGATGAAAGCTATTGGTGTGTATTTACGAAGTTATGCACAAACAAATTGTCACCTTTCATGAGGTACCTTCACCTACCATAGCCACAACATAGCAGCAATGCTGCATGAAAATTTGTGAGTCATTGTATTGTTTAGGGTTAAATCCAACCGTAACCTAACTCTAAAGGTAGTGTCTATTTTGATGCCAGCAGCAAAAGCTCTGCTGGGGCTATTTTGCCATTTGAACTGTAAACAGCTTTGTCTAAATATGATGCTGAGTTCGTGACACAAATACTATGGTGAACCTGGTCAAGTGGGAAGTGTATATTCCTGCTATGCAAGTGGTTGTCAATTTGTCTCTCAGTGTTGTTGCTTTGGCTTTGCTAATAGAGATGACACTTTTGATGGGAGTGCTTTTTATGTATGTTTTTAAAAAATTTCGAAAACCTGACAGGGTTTACATTTTGGGTTAGGTTTTGGAATAGGGTTAGGGTTTTAAGGTGAGAGTTTGTGTTTAAGGTCACGTGACAATGGCGAGACACTAATCTAAGCATATCATCTTTGTCTCCTGACCAATTCAACCAATTGGGTTCCGCTAATGGCAAATACAGATCCAGCAGTGCTTTTGCTACTGATGGCAAAATAGACACTGCCAACTCTAACCCTGCAACCCTAAACCTTAACCCATTGCGAGTCTGCAGATGCATTGATTCAGCAGTTTTCATGCACCACTGCCATGTTGCGGCTATGCATTGCATTGCAGCTGAAGTGGTGAAAGCACCTTGTATAAAGTGACATGTTGATAGTGCGTGACTTTGCAAATACTCACCAATGATGACTTTCATATGATGCATATATTCATTGTCAGTGCATTGTAATGAGTCCACCAACATGCTTTTAACGCTATTTTCTGAATTAGTGTTAAACTAGAATTTCACCCAAATGAAATATGAAAACAAACACAAAAAAGAAGCTCAGAAGAAACAGTTAATGCTAATTGTGTTGCAGTTTTTGAGTCCTTGGATACATGCAAGAAATAATGAAAATCTATGTGGGTGGTGTTCTGCAGTAACTGAGCTTTAGGTTTAAGGTTCTTACATTGACAGCAGTTGCAAATGAACATGTATTCTTACATTGACAGCAGTTGCAAATGCACATATAAAGGTGATTAATGAATCGTTTTATAAAAAAGCTTTTCCAACAAAGAAATGCTTCTTGATTGTAAGGACTCAATCTTTTTAATGTACATATTTGTTTGAAATTTTTTTAATTTCAAAGACAGCATAAATTCTGGGACATATCTATGTGCACAATATAACTTAGTGAAGAACATATCAGTAAAATTTGTCTACACAGTCATTAATCTGGTGAACTTTTGTCTTAAGATAATACTGAGATGTGATTAACTAATAGTAATAGGATGTACTTCAGAATTTTGCTATAGGTATAGGATGTAGCCTTGTTTATAGACGTGTTTGTTTGGATTTCTTTTGGATGTTATGATGATGATGATGGATAAACTAAGAATAAATAAATGGTTTTGAATGCTATTATCTTAATTAATGCTGGAATAACTCGTGTTTAGGTTTTTAATATGTGATCATCCATTTTGGCAACATTTTCTTTTCCACTTTGAGATTACCACTTACTAAGTTTGTGTATACTATGGACTCGGGCTTGGATAGAAAATTAAGCCTTCTTTCCATAGGTAAAAGAGGAAAATAAAATAGACCTAACTGTATTTAATCCACCTGTTTTGTGGTAATACATTTCATAAACGTCTGTTGTATGTCTGCACTACTTACTGCTCATGCATAGTAAAAAGGCAAGATTATAACATTTTGAAACAATAAATTCAATAACAAGAACAGATTGTGTTATAGTATTAAGCTTTTTTTTGAATCAACACGATTAGTATCAACAAGGCTGTTGATTCCCGGCATATGCAGCTAAACAGCCAAAGATACTTTGCATTTCTAACTGCAAAACTGATGTAAAAAATCTTTAAAAAGCCAAAACAATCTTTTGGTTGACTTTCTGTGTAATCTGTAGTGCCTGCAGTATTAAGTATTGTCCAATATTTCCTAAAATTGGCTAATGCATTAATGATGTGAGTTTCCATTATGATTCATTAAAGAGTTTTAGTTGATGTCATGATGATTGCGATAGATGCTGTAAGAATTGTTAAGAACTTCTGGATAAATAATCTGAGAATATTTTTTTCGGAATCAACTTGAAACTGTAAAGGTAAACATATAGAAACTTTTTTGCAACAATGAAAAATATATATTACTGATGAAAATATCACTAAGTAAAGAGCATAACAGTGTTTATTTTGTACCCTTTATGACAAAAAACATTATAGAAGAGCTATTTAATTCTCATGCTTTTTCAAATTTATAGTAAGTTATCAAGGTAGGTAAGCTGATTCTAATGCTATTGATTCAAAAGGGGTGGGGTTTGCATGTAGTTTTTTACATCATAAATATTTCTAAAAACTAAGTAACTATCTCAAGTAAAATTTACTAATTTTTATGAAATCCTTGGTTGGTCAAAGTCCAAAAATACAATTCAAAGCAAACTATTTTTGAAGCATCGGAAATAGTGTGACTGCATTTGCATTGTTAAAGAATTATTCTAGGCAATGCGTAGCAGGAACAAACTTTTTGATCTTTTTTATAAAACCATTCAAGGTATAGCTGCTTTCATTGACTGACAATCTTTGTAATTTTTTGATTTTGACTGATGATAACCTTATAGTTCAATGAAGTGGAAGCTGAATACAGCTGTGGTTAGTTGGCACGAGTTGCAAGCTCACAAGTGAGTTCATGAGGTTGTAACGTGTGCTTTATAGAGTAAGCACAACTTGTGTTTGCCAAACTGCATAAAAGTATGTACAAAAGAAACAAAAATATGGTAGCATGTAGGTACAGAATAAAATGCAAGCCAACCAACTTTTAACTGTTCAAAAACCAATGCAATCAAGCTGGAGTATACCTACGGGACCTCATAGTATAACTGCATGAAAACTATTAAAACATTGGAGCTGGCTATGTCCCTGTGTAGTTTTGATACTGGTGCTATCGGAAATCCCGAGCGGCATATGCGTAAAGCTTCGCACTGTGGCAGCAAGCAACAATAGAGTTCACATGCCATGATCACTCTATTATTGCTTGTTCGTGCCACATATATGAATGGTGTTGTTGTTCACGCACATCCCGTTCGTGGTGAATCACACAATCAACGCAACACCACCGGAAAGGTTGCAACAATGCATTTTAGTCTTATTTGTTGTGACAATTATTTACAGATGTTGATGCCAAATGAACATGTGGCTGTGTTGAAACATAGTTGCACTTTCTGTACAATTTAATGTTATTCTGCCAGAAAGAGCTTTCCTCATATGGATCAAGCATTCTATTACCACAGTGCTTTTAAAACCAGCCATTGTTCACTGAAAAATTACTCAAAAATCCTTATGACCTGCTTGTACTGTATGTGGTGCACGAGTTAACATTTTCTACTCATTATATTCAGAGGTTATTGTTATTGCTCTGAAAAGCATGCTTTACTTCCAAAACTTGCTCTTTCCTCAATCTTGTTCCGAATTGATTCTAACCAGAGAGTGAAACCAACAATGCACTTGGCCAATCAAAACAAGTTCTGCATGAAATGCAGTTTTTTGACATTGTAGCACTTGGTCATTTTTCTTTGCTTGCTTGTTAATATTATCATGTGGTTAAAGCTTTTTTAAAACTTCTATTATTAGTGAGAAAAATGTAATTTCAGGTTGTAAAGAAAAAGGTTGGTTTATGATAATTTTCCATTGCCTTGTGCTTCTATTCTCTCTTTAAATACTCGTATTATATGTATGTTTAAACACAAGTTTTGCTGCTTTTTGGTTAATATATATTTACTAATGGTGTAGCTTTCAAAAGAAAGTGAATTGCAATTTTTGTTGTTGACATGACTCAAGCTGTAGATAATATCTTTGCTGTTTTGATCTAAGGGCAAAACTGTACCATGCTCTTTCTGTTAAAGCTATTTAATCAATATGTAATGGTTGTAGCATGACATTTTTACTTTTTGCCACTTATTATGTACAGTATAGAGAGTGCAATTTTTTACACTTTTTTGCTGTTGCATAGCTTTATTATTGCTTGTATCAGTGTAATGTAGATTGTGATGTTGTTACAGTAAGTGACTCATTGATAATTCAGCACTTTTTTATACATTCTGCACTATGCTCCATTCAAGAATCAGAAGCAAACCAAAATGACAGAAGTGGATATTAGCAATCCAGATTTGTTACGCAGTGTTGACCCTATAAGAAAAAGTGTTTATGATGAAGGTATGAGTTGGTTTTACAGAGTGTTGAGTGAAATTACAGTGTATGGAGTCATGTGTGTAGATATAGTGTGCTAAGAAAGTTCATCAATATGTGTTTCATTGTGAGGGACAAACATGGATGTTTATCTAAAGACACAGTTTGTGAATGTGATACTGTATCTCAACAATGCATGCACGCTTTACTGTGAACTCCATTCTCACTAAATTGTAAGGTTTATTTTATCTGTGTAACTTGAACAAAATACTTTTCATTAAATTATAAAACAGCAAAACAGCCAGTAGGTTGAGATTTGGTTAGTTGCAATGGTGTTTTTCATTTTCAGGTCCTAACACGTTTTACTGTAGAGCACCAAGTGCAACAATTTTGGTAAAATTATTGATGTAATTAATGCTTGTAAATATTTACCATTGACAAATAAATTATAATTGGTTTCAAAACATAGTTTTTCATTTTGGCAAAGCATTTTGCTGTTGTATTGTGAAAGCTATTAAACAAGATTAAGTAAATATTACTAAGCTAGTCATCATTTTTGACTGCAAATTGAAGTTTGTTTCTACAATCGTTCGTGGAAGTCATGTTTTTATATTGAGTTGGCTTCACTTTTTGTTCAGTATAATTTTTGCTTTTATTTGTGTTTGTATCAAAGCTTGTTTGTGATGTTATGTTTCCTTATTATTTTTTAGCTTATTATCAGAAAAGAATGTAATTTATAATTATTATTGTCAGTTGAAGACATTTTAATGAAATGAAGACTTGATATATATATATATACCTAGGATAGCTAACGTGGAACAACTTTTTTGCTCTTCATTACTTTTTCAACAAACTTATGTGCTATAAGAACACGTGATCATTTATGTAAACTTGTATTTTTTTTAATTCAAGGTTTTACTTTTAGGTTTTTTCAGTCGGAGATATCATGTTGTTGAAATCATGCATATTGCTGAAAATAGATGTTTCAGTAATATGCATGCTTTCAACATGTATATTGTGGAAACCACACATATCACTGAATTCGAGCAACTGAAGTTTTTATTTCAATATTTATTTCAATTTCAATGCATATTGTTTAAACCATCATTATGGCTGAATTGTTTAAATTAAGGTTTTAACAATATGCATGCTTATTGTAACACATTTTGAAATGGTTGAAATGTGAATATTCATTTATCCACTAAAGACTTCTTAACTATCACAACAAAGTAGCTGGAGAACATTGAAATGGCAATACAGGTTCTTTGCAATGGGATTGGTAATTTTTTTTGCATTAAATGCCTTTTGAATTCCATTTCATAGTGATGTATCCAAGATTTAATCACCAACAGTCTTCCAGAGAATGTGTTGTCATTTTTACACAGTTTACATTCAGTGCAGCAGTTGACCCTTTTTACTTTGTCATCATTTGTAAACTGTCTCAGGGCACATGTCTATCAAGTCTGCCATTATGAAATAAGCTCAGTTGAATATGCATCTTTTCCAATATATTGAAATATTAAAATCAACACTAGAATTTCCATGTAGATGTGCCCTAACATTCATATCAAATTTTTTTCATGTCTTCTGTGACAAACATTGCACTAATTTTGACTCACCACCTCTGTAGAAAGCAAATTTTATGAAACTACAATTTAATTTTGGATTGTAATGGGTGTTAGATTATGTTGATGATTTTGATCATTAGGTCAAGCTTCAAATATTTAAAAACAATCAGTAAGCTTTCCCATTTAGTGGTATTGTTAGACAGCTTCTCATCATTAATGGCATTTATTTTTACCCCTATGATGTTACATCTTTGTGGCTTGTGGGCTGGGTAAGTTACTAGGTAATTGATATTAGCTACACACAGTTAATGCTTTAAACTATTGTGTTACTAGTGCTAGGCCAGCTTGGTCTTTGTTGTTGTTTCAAACATCCTTGTCTTTCATTGACATATTTCTATGCCTTGTTGTAAGCTGACTCACTCACAAGATCTTTCCTTGTTCTGATGCCCACAAAATTTAAGCATAATCTATCTGTTGCGATATCAAGTATAAATATTTATGGATGTGTAAAGGCTTTTGGAAAATAATTAGCTGACATTATGTAGGCCTGCAATGTCAAGAATGTTTTTATCTGCTTTCAGATGTGATAGGGTAAGGTATTAATGAAAGCTGTTCACACGCATAATTGTTGCTAATCTGTTCTTTAAAAAAAATTTGACAAACATTGACATCATCTGATATCAAAATTTAAGTAACATTGGCATCATCTGATCATGCCTTGACTGGTGTGAAATTTGAATAACTTAGTACATAACTGCCTTCTCATGATGTGTTTCAAATAATCGTGGCAAAATATTAAGTTTGAAGAATTTTTTCTCTGATATCAGTAATATAGACATATTAATATTGCTACTATTATTAAAATTATATAGTGTTGTTTGTAATAATGTTACCTGCATTTTTTCAGTTTTTTTTCACAAATAGGCAAAAATATGGTAGTACTTTTTCAAAAAGCTAAAATTTTGTTTGTTGATAGGACATATCAGTTTTAATTTATACTATTTTTACATCTACAATAATGTTTGCAAAGAGCTTTGAAGGTTTTGAAAGCATCAGTGAATCAAGTGCCTGTTGTGGCATTTTTCATTAAAGAAATGCTCTAAATGTATTAGAAATGACCCTTTAAATTGTTTACAAGCACTTTTAGGTAATGTTGTTCAAACTTTTGTGGAGACACTGTTGTTATCTGTATCTGGCAGTTTTTATTCATGGCACCAATTTGCATTTTTGATATAATACCAATTGTCTTTAATCGCATATCCAATTATCAATTAAAAATTTTTACTATGTATTTTATGTCATTTGAACAGAAGGGGAAGCAAAGTTCAACATTGGTCATTTGCATGCCAAACCACCGCAGGACTTGTTTGGGTGGGCAGATAAAGAACGGGGAAAGAAAGCAATCTATGAGATGATCAATGGTCATACAACTGGTGGAGAGATTTGGGAATTGGATGTGAAACCTCTCATTAGCTCCACGAAATGGCTGCAAGTGCATGGCTTACATAGAAACAGATTGTCAATGAAACAAATTCTTTCCCAGATCGGCTTTAAACACAGTGAAGGTAATTTGTTGTGCTCTTTAAGTATGGACCAGAACCATATCAGTGAAACTGAGTTTTTATAGTAAAGGTAACATTGTTGAAGGTAACATTGTGTTTTACAGTTTAGCATTCGTTAACCTAATCCACATTTTTAGCATGGTTTTTGTTAGTTCACCTGAATCCTGGTTTAGCTAGCGAGAAAGCTGTTAAACATTTATTCATTTATTCAAATTCAATCACCCATTTTCACATATGGTTTCGCACTCTCAGGAAACTTGCTATGGCAGCAGCCTTTGCAGGTTTCGAAATAACTCATGGTTTTCAGCAACCTCTGATGATTCTGAAAACTCCACACCAAAACACGATGAAGCCAGGTTGGAGTCACCCGGTCATTAGAGGCCTTCTGGTGTGTGTTTCTGTGGGTATAGCCACAGCAAGGCAGGCTTGCCAGATTTCTTGACAAAAGAATATGACAATTACTGTATTTGTCCAGTCTATGACAAATTTTAGGCAAAAAATTTGGCAATTGCAATGGTATTGGGAATATTGATTTGTCAATACTTAAACGTTTTTTGCAATTGACATTTTTCCATACTTTTCAATTTTTGAATTTTTGACAATTTAACTGAAGTTCCCCTGTAAAGCACAATGCCAGTAACTATGCTTCGCAGGAATTGGAGGGTGATCATAACAAAAATTCACAACAATTAATGTTAAGCTACATTTTCTCTCTAATGTTGGATATTCATTTGATGAATAATATAAAATGGATTGCTTTTTCGATACTGACAATGGGTATTTCAAAACATGGCAAATTTTGGCATAAAAAATATGGTCAAAATGTTGGCAAATTTTTTGGAAAACGGTATTTTTTGACAACATCTGTCAAATTTGGCACCATCTGCCAATCCTGTCCAGCAGGACTCGCCTCGTCAATCTTTCTTTGGGCTTTCTGGTCACGTCATCGAACCTTCATAGCTGGGATCTCTATATTGGGAGAAGTGACTTAACACACACGGTTTTACCTTTTCCACAACTATGTACGTTGCAGTTAAGGTTGAGCTCTTTGTGATAATGGCAATGGGAAGTTTGTTCCTTCAATGTGCGCAGATTACGTCGGTTCGGTGCAGAAACCAGTTGGTTCATATTATGGGCATGGACTATTTCAGCAGTTCAAGCGAAAAGACGGCCAGCTGTACAATGTAAGTTGAAAACTAGACCAGTGTATCTCGAAGTTTTTTTTTCTCTTTTAAACCCAAAGACTGTCATTTCCCCCCAACCAAAATGGAAAAAAAGGTGATTGCAAAAACTTCACACCACTTACTGTGAAGAAAAAAAAAATGATTATGAACCAAATAGACTCTTTTCTAACGTCAGTCACTGTAGCTAAAGCAGCTTGTCCTTGCGCACTCTAGACATTCCCATCGAAACCAACCTCTCCGTGCAGTTTTTTGTGTGTTGATAAACAAAAAATAAAAATTTCAGGTCTTTTCATCCACAGCTTTTCCTCCCCAATTCCTCCCTGGGATGAATTCCTTCCCAGGAATAAAAAATTCCTCCCTTAATGAGCCAAGTGGCGCCCGTATTAGAAACACTGAACTAGACGTTCTCCAAGCAGAAGCTCTCGACCGTGGTTATGCTTCTTATGGTTGGACGCCATTGTTGCAACTGTTGCTTGCATTTATTGTTATCCGAATTTTGCCAGCTTTTAATGCATTCCCGTCTTTTCGTGAATCAAACGTGCACTTTTTCGTGGCATGCTCACAACTTTATCTTTGTTTTTTGCAAAGTTTCTACAAGGGTGGTATTGCAACTGTGTGCCTTTGTGTCCTCACTACCCATCAGTGTCCGATGACCAAGCGTTTGCTTGTCACCCAGTATTTCTGAACCGAACTAACCTTTTTCACCAAGTAGTGATGCCAGGTTTTTGATTTAGTTTACTCACAAGTGGTGTCACGCTTTGATGCAAGCAGCATCGCACTTGTGAAGGGTGGTGGCTCACTGAATTTGAAAATCTTATAAATTGCTTTTAGTTTTTCTTTACTTGTAACTTAGGACCACGTGTTCTTTGCTTCGCCAACAGCTGCTGTGTAGCGAGTGGCAAGCGCCAGTTGCTTTCCGGTACAAGCTGAAAACGCCGCCATTAACTTGATCTTGGCTGCGGTCATAGAGCAGCTTGTGGCGCGTTCTTGTTCATCATTGGTTGCCATTCGCCACTTGCAACATGTGAAAATTGTCTCAGTCCTTGCTTGCAGAGAAAGCAGGAACATTTTTCACCCTGTGACATTTACTCATCCCGGCGTGTCGTTCAATTGTGCCAATGTGTCTTTCAAACCTGCCGATGTGTCATTCGAATGTGTCGGTGTGTCGTTTAAATGTGCCGAAACGAACTTCCATACACCCGTATCGTAGATCACCGTCGGCCGCGCTAAACTGCAACAGATATCGGAGAGCCTGATGCGAGCGTCCCACTTGTTCAAGCGAAGGTTGCAGTGGCTGACAGCCGGGAGCAGGAGAATCTTCGGCGTTATACAGGTGCACAGCTCGTGTCCTTATTAAGCCCTGCGCAGCTGTGGGTTGTAGCAGTAGGTGTGTGATGTCATTCTAAGGAAAAAAGTAACGGTGCGTCTGGAAAATTTGTTATTTTTTTTGTATGATGCAGAAAGATATAGGTATCGTTTTACCAGAACATTTCCAATGTAACGGTTCCTTGAAAACCTGTGATAAACTGTTCAAATTTGAAATACGTTCACGCAGGCCCGTAGCCAGGTTTTAAGATTTGGGTGGGAAATACATTGTTAGGGGGGCAAGATTTTGTTTTTACTTTATCTTCAAAACATATTTTTTGGGTACAACAAAATTTGTGGGGCAATAAATTGGGGTATGCCTTCACGTTGTCGCACATGAAGAAACGTATTAACTGGTACATTTTATATTCTTTTGCTGTGAATGCGACATATCGTAGTCACTTGCTCTGGTGGCCTATACTCTCCGTCGCGACGACAAGCCTTAATTGCTTTCACAGGAACACTGCGTTTGTATTGTTATCGACGTCACAACAATGTCGCAAACACAATTCGACCTGTACCGAGAGGCACTTTGTGACGTTATAAGGGACCAAGTGTCGCAGCTGGCAAAGTTCAACATGATCAAGTAAGAAATTTCCGATCCTGGCTGAGGTTTGTCGGTTAATCTGCTGAGGTTTGTCGTGGCGCTGTACAGAATATGAATGCGCTAGTCTCGGAGAGCCATTGGTCACGTGCGGGAAAAATAGGACACATTCGTATACGCAGGCCAGCAACCAAAGATTTGTGTGTGGTAAACCCGGCAATTACCTTCCCGACATTTGTTAAACAATGCTTTTTGGTTTGACAAAACACAAATGTCCAACGTTCGACTAAGGTTCTCTGTAAGCAGCCTTTCTACGCATTTTTGGCCCGTTTTGTCGTGAAATGCCTCCTGAACCTTGGTCGCCTCTTGGCATTTTAAGGAAATTAGTTCTTCATTTGCTTCTGGGCGCGAACGTGTCTGAAAAAGCAAAAACATCACATTTATTTTAAACGCAAAGCTTTGCAGACAGTCTCCGGCTGGGAAGACCGAAAGAAGGTAGTCATCGTGTAAAATCTACCAAAGATGTTATTGTATATTTCACGAACACCGTTTACTTCGTCTATCCGAACGACAGCCATTAACAAATAACGACCTCAACTTTCAGATGTAAGGAATGAGATCAGTTGGAAAAGTTCTTGTTGCTTGGCCGCATGCCACGCGGTCCGGCAAAATAGTGAACTCTGTTCTCAAGTTGCAATTTTTTTCCTTGTTTTACCTTCCATCTTCTGAGTGTTTGCGTGGCATGAATCATTACTACGACCGATTACTGCCAAAGCCCAACTTATGCCTCGTCGTGAATTTTTGGCTTGGATATCAACGTTTGAACCAATTTTGTAACAAACTATATAAGAAGCAAAAAACATTAGGACAGAAAAAAGTTGTATAGGCCTCCAGAAAAGCCTGATGCGAAAGGCAGCAGATCTCCTAACCGGAACAATAATGATCGCAGTTACTCCGATACGATGTGTCCTCCTCTCCGTCAAAATAACAAAGATCCTTGTTTTATGGAAAATGTTGCTGAGTCCAAAAAATGTTCGTCATTTTTTGACAAGATGAAAAAATTAATCTATAAAGTTGCTTAGACGTTATATTCTTGTGGGATACACAATCTCTCTCCATTGTGGCGTTTTCCCATTAAGTGGATGGACGTGGCCCTCCTAGTAAGTCAACAGCAGACACCCTGACCTAAAAGAACACGTTGGAAGTTCTTTTTTTGAGCCTAAAGTTTATTCAGACTTGTCCATGGGAATGGGAATCCCATGGTAATTGACCAATAGTGGGACAGCGGACCTCAAATTTGTTCCACGTCTCACTGTAAATAAATTTTATCGCCATGTAACAGGATTTTTTGGGTATTTAAATGTTAACAGCACAGTAAAGAATGTTATTCAACTGCAGAGAATTACCACCGGTCGAATCTCTCAGAGATTATTTCATGCATTTTGAATAATGCGTACCGCTCGCACGTTTCCAGAGCCCAGGCGGACATGCTGGCGTGGCAGGAGCAGGCGATCCCGGTCACGGAGCTGACGATCAAAAACGCCATCGAGTGGATCCAGCAGCTCGACCGCATGGCCGAGAGTTCGCGCACCGGCACGATGGAGGCCATAATGCGGGCCATGGATGACGACACGGTGGGTGCGCGGCATGAAGAGGTCCTGATGGTTGCATGTCCCAGCGCAGTGTGGTGTCTTTGCTGTCATCACCGATGAACGCAGCGGCCGGCGATTTTCTGAAAAACAGCATGGTTTGCAATAACTTCGCTATGCAATGGCAGTTGATTACATTTGAAAGAGACGACTGTTCCCCCGGAGAAGCCAGATTAACGGCAAGCTCGTGGCTTCATTTAGTAAATCTTGGCACTGCTTCCTAAATAAACTGTGTCTCGTTGTACAGACTGACCAAAATGTGTTTGCAATCACTGAAAACGTTAAGTTAATTCGGTCATCATGTCTGAAAAAGCAGGCTGGTGAATACTGTGTCGGCGTGTTTTAATACTATTACGGGACAAATGACCGAAATGTCTCAGCGAAAAAAAAACAGGTGTGAAATTAGCCACAGTCCAATTATCGATATTGATCGAACCGCTGAGCTGCAAATCTCTGCCACGTCCTGAGGTCGTATGGTTTTTGTCGCAGATCGAGTCTGTTTACTTGTTCGCCGAGGGCGACGCCTGCGAGTCGTCGAAGGAGCTTCTCAGGCAAAAGCTGCAGGGGGCGCAGCACCCCCTGCACAGCGTCTCATTCAACGCAACAAAGTCAAGCACCGTGAAGTTCATGAAAGAGCTCGCTGTCACATCGGGCGGAAGGTTCGTGTCTGAATAGAGTTACTGCGCGAAGCGTTTGGCTTGAAAAATGTGACGTTTACTCTTTCGGTTCTCACTGTGGCATCGATTTCGTCGCTGGCCCGTCGCCAGGTTTTAAGGTTTGGGGGGAAAAATACATTTTAGTGGGGAGCGATTTTTGTTTTTAATATATGTCTGAAACAAGTTTTTCTAGACACAACAAAATAATGGGGCACCGTCCTCGAATGACCCCCCGTGGCTACGGGCCGTTTCGTCGTGAAGATGTTTGGGTTTACACGTTGTTTCCTAACCACCGACTGAGTTCATGTGCAGCAAGGAGCGGTCCTTTTGTCTGTGTCCTCGTTTTCAACATTCATCGATAAAATTACGAGCGTCAGTCAACGTCATGAGTAAACTTTGCAGGCCTAGTGCCGTTAGGGATTCGCTTTCTGCACGTTGTACAATCTAGACGACGAATACACACACTGCTTAGGTTAGAAGGTTGAAGAAAACGTCCTATATCCTATAAGCGTATTGGTTCATTTTCCATATTTTGTCGTGACGTACAGTCGTCTCAGTGATGTTATTTTTCAAGTATGCTGCTGCTAGCTGGTGGTTAAAACCCAAAGGTGTAACTAATTTCCTGTGTTCGAAAACCCAATGTCTTGGAATATTTGCAGCAGTGTTTCTCAACCAGTGGGCTATTTACGAACAAATCGCCATATTGGAATAAACTGCGTTTTTATTTGTGCGTTTAGAAGCGTACCCTATGCTCACAACATAGTGGACCACATGAGGAAAAGGCTGAGAAACACTGTTTTACACTGTACCCTAAAAAATGAAACTGTCGCAGGCAGTTTCATTTTTTGCAATTGCACCCTTCTCCCTGCGTGAGCTAGTCCCTCATACGACGCAGGCAGCGGTACGGGAGTTAATTTAATCGACTGCTTGTTGTAGATCAGTCGTAAGTGTCTCCATCAAATCTTAATTTCTGGTTCGACGCATTGTTGCCGTGTTGCTCTTCTAACCATTTTGCGGTGGCCGTTGGAGCCGCTCTCTTGTGAAATATTGATTTATCGTGCTGTCTGTGCGTTGTGATTATTGTTCGCTGTCGTTTGTTACGCAATAATAGGCATTGTTCGCGGCCGCGCGCTTTCGCTGTTGGTTTTTCCAAGAGACGATCACGTCAATTTACATTGAACGAAAAAACGCCTGCTAGCTGTCGAAATTATTCTGCGAAACGTTTAAAAGAGAAAAATCACCAAAACAAAGACATTGAAAAAAGCAAAAACTCCTTTCATATTTTTCAAATCATCAAAAAAGAAAATTACCTTCATACGTTAGCTGCACTTTTGGGCTTTAGCCACAGCTGAGCAGGTACAACGGGTTGCCACTGCGACGATTAGAAACAACTGTGTTTGCCAACGCATCTGCTTAGCGCGTCGTGAACAAAAGTAAATTTGCTTAAGTCTGTGTCAACCTTTTTTCTTTACGTTGCGGATCTGTCGGAGCAGATTTCACGCATTCGTTGTCAAGAGCATCTACGAAGCAGATGCCGAAGCGTTACCTGGCAACGCCGCGCCACCTGGCGGCGACGCGTCGCGCATTTCGGTTCGCCTCGCGGTTCGGCCGCAAGGTGGCGTCCCGGCGGGGGCGGGAGTGCGCGAAGACGTGTTCCAAGTGTGGCTGGAACTCGAGGAGTGCCGGAACAACTTCGCCCAGATCCAGACCTTGCTGCAGGAGATACCGGACCCGAAGACGGAAACTGGTTTGTGTCGCTCCGGCTCGTTCTTAACAGTTGCGCGTTTTTAGCGTTGCTGCGCGAGTTCGCGCTGCAGGAAATCTACAGTTGCTTCGAGTTGGTCTCGTCGCTTCCTCTTCAAAGTTCACGAAACTGTGGTTTTCAGGTTAGCGGCGGCTTCAAAGGTCCGTTTACTTGCAGGAACTTTAGACACTTTATGCGAAACAAGCGAGTGTCAGTTCTTCACTTCGCTGCAAACCGTCTCCGATACCATCACCAACCATCTGTTTGCTGTTCATGAGTTGCAGCGCGATTAAGATGCTGAGTTTGATAGGAACCAAGTGGTCGAACACTAATGTGCGTCGTTTCGTAATTTTCTCTCGAAAAAGTGAAAACGCCGAGTATTTAAAGATCCAGGTTTACTGTGAGCTTGCGAGTAATCTTCCTTTCATGCTCTGCTTTCGTGACTTCGCGATGATTCGGTCTCGCAGGTATCCGTAATCCAACAATAAGTCTCCACAAAGGTGACGCAGTCGAATCGATCAGCAAATTGTTTTACTCGTTTTACTACCGTATTTCGTGGTTTTCCTTTTAACTGGCTCGGGAATCGATTTCACATTTTTTACGCATTTTCATTCCTGTAAATTGCAAGTAAGACTTGCTGGTAAAACAATTTGCAGATTGAATCGACTGCATCACCTTTGCAGAAGCTTATTATTGAAAAATGAAAAAATGCATTTTTAAAATTCGAGAAATACAATTTTCTCGCAAAATATCAAAAAATGGATTTTTATCGAAAATCGAAAAATGCGTCGCAGCCATGATCGACCGACCCAGACCCGCCGCCTCCCGGCAAGAGCAGTACATGAGTTCGCGCGAGTGGCTCAAGCGCCATGGGCTGGAGGCGCGCGGCGTCACAGCGTTCCAGACCCTGGCCAGCTGCTCGTTCCGGCATGTGGACGGGGTCGTTGACCTGAAAGGCAAGCCGGCTCCATGTGCCACGTCATCGGACGCGGTAAGTCGCTATTCGTCGTGCAATCCGTTGAAGTGCCTCGCTTTGGGCAGCACTTTAAAGTTATGTTGTCTGTCTCGTTGTTTATTTCGCTATTCGGCGGACTTTATCGATATGGACTTTGAAGAGAAACACTGCTCGTCTATAGAAATTAGAAACACTGCTTGCCGTTTTATGTAAAAGTTGCAGCCGTCGTCACAGGTTTGCTTAAAAATCTTTCACAGCCTAGTGTAAAAAATTGAGTGGGAACTGTTCGCCCTGCGCGCATGTCGTGTAAGTGTTGGTTTCAAACACATCACTAACCTCGTTTTTCATGGATTGCATGCTCCCTCGTTCCACTCCCCCGAGACGAACCACAGCCTTAAGTTCCGTGATCCTGTCGTGATTTAATTGGTCGCTGCTGACCCAGATGGCTTGATTAGCTCATGGTTTAATTTAATAGGGAGCGGTGATTATGTTTTTTCGTGATTGCCATATATTAAGTTATGTTTTTCAGCTAGTTACATTTTTACGTTCGTTTTGCGGTTTCACGGCTTATCCTTGAACCTAGTTGCTATACCGTTCGTCTGATTGTGAAGAATAGCGCGTTTTTCGAACCACGTGAAGCTCAAATATGAATGATTGTCAATATCCCAGGTTCTCATTCTCTAAATCCTCCATGTTAAACCCAAAGCTCATGAGGCATTTTTGCCGTAAAAGGTCATCAGTCGGATCGCAAAACCAACCTGAGCGGTGCACACAGTTTGTTTGAATCTGCAGGAAAGCGGTGCGCGCGGTTCGTTTGTATCCCTAGGATAGCGGTGCGAGCGGTTCGTTTGTATCCCCAGGAAAGCGGTACATGCGGTTCGTTTGTATCCCCAGGAAAGCGGTGCGTGCGGTTTGTTATTATCCCCAGGAAAGCGGTGCGCACGGTTCGTGTGTATCTCCAGGAAAGCGGTGCGCGCGGTTCGTTTTTATCCCCAGTAAAGCGGTGCGTGCGGTTCGTCTGTATCCGCGGGAAAGGGGTGCGCACGTTTCGTTTGTATCCGCAGGAAAACGTTCGGAAACTGATCAACGCGAAGTACTGCAAACAGTTCGCCCACACCAAGTGGAAGGACGGCACTCTCGTCCATGTCCACATCACCGCTGAGAGGCACAGAACGTTCGAGAAGAAAATGAAGACGACGCTCGACGCCATTCAACAGAGGTGCTTTTCGTTTGGCGGCCAGTCGCTTGTTTAAGCCCCCATCACCTTATTCACGAAAGCGAACGGCGAAGACCACCCACCCTCCTCCTTGTTTTCATTCGCAAAAAGGGTTTTTTGATAAGTTGCAAATCTAATCCAAAAGCAACGGCTCGTAATGCAAGTCTGGGTTTCACTTTGGCAAGTTGCGTCGTAACGACTTAGATTTTTCATTTTCCAGATGACCTTTTCCTACCCTGCAGGTCAAGTTGGAGGTCAACTGACTGCTGCCGTAGTTTCAAAGACAGGGAAATTGTTTTCAAACATTTCAGCTATAATTTCGCAAATTCCTCTAAAAGACGATAAGACTGTGGTCACGTGTATCGATGTGCGGTTACGTGTATCGGACAGTGTGCCGACTATCCTCGCCGTTATTAGTAATTCCTGCATAACTGCTCGCCGCTATCCATCTTGCGTTTTCTCTGCTTTCAAGGATCGACTGGCTCCAGCAGGGGAGCAGGGAGGTGTTTGGGACGATCCTGGAAGAGCAGGTTTACATCCTGATTGACACCTCGCAATCGATGAAAGACAAACTCGCCTTGCTCAAAGAAAAGGTTTACCAACTGATGCAGGTGACAGTCAGTGGCCTTGAGAGAGCAATTGGCTTTCGCCATGTTTTTCTGCGCTTTCTCAAGGAAGAAAGGCGGGCTTCGCCTACAAGCTGCTATCTGACATGCAGTTAGATGCCGACTGGCTTTTCATAGCGAAGTCGTGTGCGTCACCAAGGGTGCTACGACAACAATTTAATAAAAGGCTTCTCAACATTCCGTTTCGGGCTTCAATCAGATTTTTCGCAACACCGTATAATTTCCTTTGATAAAAGCTTTCGCGGATTCCTGTGAAAGACGTTAAGACTTACTCAGCGCTTGAATTAGGGTCAAAGGTCTTCACTCCTCAGCTCAACCGTGTTAATGACAGTCACGCATGATTTCCTCCTCCAGGAGCAACTACGTCACAAGAGCAAGTTCAACTTTGTGAAGTTCGACACGAAGGCGGTCGCGTGGAAGGACAAAGCCGTTGACGTCACCGAACAGAACCTGCTCAACGCTTGGAATTGGGTCAAAGGTCATTTAATTGTTCGATTATATTCGGATCATCACTTGTGAACCGTGGCTTACGGTTTCCTTAACGTTATCGAGAGCTGTTCAAAGTTCGGTTAGCAAAAAGTTCTAAAACGTATTATTCTATCAGCGTTGTTGAAACACTTGCGTTTTTCAAGTCTAGAAGCGTTGGTCTGGGCCAAGCGTTTATGGCACAAGCTAAAAAACGGTAAAATCAACATCGGCCTTCACGTTACCCCTACACCAACATTGCTGCCAACACCCTCGGCAGCATGACCAAGCAAATGTTGGTGAAGGGATAAGGTGAAGCGCGATTTAACGAGGCCGCTTGGACGAGTCGTGCGTTTTTTATATTTTCATTGCTTTTCGTGGTATTGCTGTCTGGCTGATGGACTTGATTGTTTTACGTTACTTGGTTTCATATTCTCATCAGCCTCCGCTATCATCGAATGTCCAATTGTACTTAGAAATCATTTAACTGATTGTTTTTTGTTTTTCTGATCATGGAACTAAAAGTTTGCCACTCTTAGTATTCAAGCTCAAACCATCTTGTTGTGCCGCTGTGTGAAACGTAGGGTTGCACACTGAACGCTTTTTGATGAATTCTATTCGTTTTGCATACTCTTTACGTAACAAGGAGTTGCAACGAAAAGTCAATTTTTGCTTCCTGTTATTCACAATCAGCTGAAAATACTCAACATAAACTTTGTAGCCACTCAAGTCGAAACGCACCGTATTTTCAAATATTGCCCGGTTTCAGCAAAAGTGACGCGGAAATGCTAAAAAAACAGCTTTGCTTATGGTTTTGGTCGACTGCAGAATTTCCACGGTCTTTCCTTGAAACGCGTTTTGCTGCTAAGATGTCGTCATAGACCTCTTTGTTACGTAGATATCAACGTCGGGGGCAGCACCAACACTTTGGCTGCCCTTCGGATCGCTCTGTCAGATCCTTACACTCATGCGATCTACTTGCTTACCGATGGAAGACCGGACCAAGTAGGCCAAGCGTTTATTCATTAATTCATTCATTCCACGACACAAACGAGCTGTGTTATTGCTGCAATGCTCTGTGGACAGTGACTACTAGATCAGCATTCGTTGTTCATTTTTTGAAAAATCAGTGTTTTTGCCGATTACCTGTGTTTGTTTCTGCTTTAAAAAATAATCGTGCTCTCGTCAAATGTGATGATGCACTTGGCATGGACGTCAGAAGGGGGGGGGCAGGG
>Ga0210059_1001285_pt1 | contig 37218 bp, 22 predicted proteins | sample Ectturendosymbi2_FD_188042 | JGI IMG/M metagenome (GOLD analysis project Ga0210059, IMG submission 188042) | Ecteinascidia turbinata endosymbiont from Florida, USA - Sample 2 (SPAdes) (version 2) | ecosystem: Host-associated > Tunicates > Ascidians > Unclassified | place: Key West, Florida... | reverse complement strand
AGGCCCGTAGCCAGGTTTCAAGTTTTGGGGAGCAAAATGCATCTTTAGGGGGAATGATTTTTGTTTTCATTATATGTTTAAAAAAATTTTTTTGGGCACAACAAAATTTGTGGGGGCACAAAAAATTTTGGAGATCACTGCCCCGAATGACCCTCCATGGCTACCGGCCTGCTCATGCGTCTTGATGAAGAGAAAATTTGAAGCATTGGAAATATGTACAATTACGCAACTCAGGTTTTTCATTAGCAAACTAGCGGAAATTTAAGACTACGCAATCAAAACTTATTAGCAGCAAGCTTTTCAAAGTTGGTTTGGAAATCTGAGAAAAGCATGTGAATGAGCGTTTACGCAACGTACGCATCTTACACAGCGAGTTGATTCTATTCAAGCAAAAAATGAACATTTGGCCCAGGATTTGCGGTAGACACCTGCACAGAGTGAAATGATGCGTTCTGAGGGGCAGAGCTCAAACGCCACAAACAGGAAGAACTGGAAAGTTTTTTCGAAAGTAGTATAAACATATGCAACACATGTTTAATAGCAAAGCTTCCTTGCTTAAAACAGCGAAACTCTATAAAAGGTTATAGCATGCATGCTGTTGATGATGTATTTGCTAGTTCGAAGCAAATATACCACGCCTTACTTATTTTGCTCAAAACTTGGAAAGGATGAGTTAAAAATTAAGGCTGTAAAACAATAACAAAATGTGGAAAAAGAACCTAGCCGCGCTTTCCAATAAAAACCACCGTAGTTTGCTCTATCCACTTCACTAAAAACTAATGTTTCAATGGCGCTGGTGAAATACGTGGGTTCTTTCCTGTTATAAACTATTGTTTTGTTTGAAACCAAATAACCATGAAAAGGAAGTTGGTAACCTCAAATGCATTCCGATATTAAGTACTGCTAACTTCGCTTAACATAAAAACACTATAAATTCCTCTCTTTCCATGTCAACCTTCGGATACAATGCAAATGGGCTGAAGGCTAATCATAGTATTACATTGGTATGGTCGTTTATACATTTACCTCTGTGTGATCACATAGCGTACGAGGGAATTTCAAAATGTGGTGTCTCTGCACAAGTCAGCTTTTACTTACATCAAATGTTACTGCGCAGAAGAACCTCTGGTGGAAGCTATTGAAAAATCAGTGTCTGGCTCCGAATTAATACATTGCATAAACAAAATAGTGTTGCAATATTAAAAAAGAACCTAGCCTCACTGCTTCACCCAGTGGCTATAGTGATTTCAGTTGGATCTAACTAATCTCCTGCGGCATGTTTTATGCAGCGCGCCAAGCCTGTACAAAATAAGTACTGATCATAAACTTTTGTAGCACCATTTTTGGTAAATGGGGCAGTGACTACAATACAAATGTTCAGTCATCAGATGATTTATAATTTTTTCTTAAAATCATCCACTATGAAGTATACACGTAAAGAGTGTTTTCAAATTGAACTGCTGTGAGCTATATCACCAAGATATACTGAAAACAATGGAAGTTTGCCAGCAATGTTATAAATTATGAAATATTACCTTATTAAAAAGTAAAAGGTTACTTTATGTGGCAGGTAATATCAGAGAACAAAACCCTTTTGGAAGATTTGAGAGATGGTCGTAATGTCAAGAGGTTTATCAACCACGAAATGTTTGATATTCTTTTCCGGGAAGATGGAAAAGAAACGGATGAGGGTGACCTGGAAATAAGCTTGATTTTTGTTTTGATTCGGTGAGCAAATTTCACTTTTACGTCGAGTCTGTTAGAACACAAATTGAAATATATTACGGCAGGGGTCGGGAACCTTTTTGGCTAAGGGAGCCATGAACCTACATATTTTTTATTGTATTTCCGTGAGAGCCATACAATATTTTTCAACACTTAATGCAACTAAGTTACTTAACTAACGCGTGTATTTAAAGCAAAATTAACAATTTTAAACAATGGTAAATATCTGAATTTTCTCTTTAGTAGCATGCTTCTTACTGTTTATGCGACTTCTGGTGCTGCATGGTGTTGCTGATGGCTTTGTAGAAAAATTACAGAAAAAGTTTCATCCGTAACAATCATGTTAAAAAAATATCAAGCGAGCCAGATGCCGTCATCAAACGAGCAACATCTGGCTCGCGAGCCAAAGGTTCCCGACCCCTGTATTACGGCGTGGTATCTTGGAGATTTTTTACGCGACATGCAAAAGGTTGAATGGAAAACACGAGCCACTGTTTGCAGATTTTTGTGCAAAGTCAAACACGCGTCTTGGAAATTGTGGGACGAAGAACCGAAGAGTTACCAAGTTTCTCCTTTGTTTGATGTAATCAGGCTGGTGCGATTTAAAGAAAGAATGAAAGGTTGCCAGTTTTCACCTGTACTTTTGTGGTTGTGTTTGCTTTACTTTAAGTGTTTCAGAAACTAGAGGAAACTCATCAATATGAGTTCAAACAGTCTTTTATCAACATTTGACCACTCAAAATATGTCAACTTTGCACAAACTGACGTCAACCAATAGCAAGTGTTTATGGGGATTTCATTTTTCATTAACTTTCCCAAAGTAAAGTTCAGTTATAAACTGCAACTGAATCTTGGCGTAACTACCCCATAAAACTCCACTTTAAATTATGACGTACTCGTCGGAAAACTATAGAACGCACAGGCAACCTAAAACTATCCAAAACAGTTTTTATCTTCTGCTTTCTGTGTTGAGCAAAGCCTATTACAACTATCTTTATGGGGTTATGTGGCTTAACCACAAAGGTGATTATACAATGCTTTAAGAAATACGAAATTTCGGTCTTAACAGGCTGCATCTGCTCAATTTTTTTTAAATGCAACTTTGTTTTGCTGCTAGAGATTAGAATATTCGATACAACTTTTGCTTAAAAGAATATAGCTTATTTTTATGCAAACGATTAATTCTGTGTGCTTGTTTCAAAAACACCTGGCAAAAACAAGCAGTGATGTACAAACACATGTTTTGAAAATCAGTTTCCCATTCACAACCCTTATTCATTGGTTGTACCTTCTCAACAAAAGCTGAAATATCCTGCAGTTTTCGGATATCCAAGCGGGCGCTTACCTTTGTATATACCCTGGTGCAGTATTAATTTGCTGAAATTTTTTCTTTTCATATTATTGCATTATTGCAATTTTTGCGAAAATTGGCTTATTTCGATGCTGTACAAGTATCAGTGCTGATCTAAAAAGTGTCAGCACTATAATCAACGTTAATGCTGTTTTCAATAAATAGCTGCATTGAATAGTGGCCTCAATATACTTTACTTGACTTTACTTGGAAATAGGTACTTACTATTTAAACCGTATTTATGTTCTATGTAACCTTTATTCTTGAGGGCCGCTTTCTCAAGTGTGCTAGCATAATGAATTGCTCTTGATAAAGAACACATAAGTCTTAGACTTACAACAAGCCCTTTATAGCAAATATCTGTTCCTGTCATTCTCGCGATAGCTGTCATGCAGCAATTGGTTGTCTACAGGGATTATTTTAAAGCTAAACTCTGCATTTCCACTCAGACCAAACTTTGAAAAACACGATTTTTATTTAGATTCTTAACATTTCTTGAGTGAATTGCCAAGTTTAGCTCCAGAGCAAAAAACGGAATCGAAAATTTTATTTGAGAGTTTTATCAGCATTGTAAACAAATACAACACCTAGAATTGCCCAAAGCAGTAAGCCAAATGTTGTACCTCTGACGTTTTACTGACATGTTTACAGACCAAAGTTGTGTGATGAATGCGAGTAAAATTTTATCTCGAAGTGAAAGTATTCTTACTAACAAATGACGCTACGAAAAAGTGTACCTAACGATTCCTTTATCTGACCGCAAAAATGGTGCATCATTATTACTTTGTGTCTGCTGTATTGCAAGGCTTAAAGCGACTGTTTTATTTAGCATAGATTACTACGCGTGCACTAAAGCGTTATGTATTGAAAATACAAACTTGAGCGATTTCAACCGTATCTTAGATATTGTTCACGCGTACGAAATCACCGAAGACACTTTCAAGGCAGCATGGAAGTATTTGACGTCGCTTTTAGACCGTTTGATGTGTTACAAGATTTCTGCCCGAAGATGGGTGGATGACGTCATTAATCCAAATGAAGATTTTCGTTCTGTGTGCGGCAAATTAGTGGACATAATGGTTTGGCAAACAAAAAGCTTGGAAGAGAGAGATGAAATCTATTTGGTGCTAAAAAACAACCGATGTCTACAAGCTGCTGAGGTTTGCTTTTGAAGCTTGATGATGATTAACAACGCTTGTTTATTTATTTAACCCATCGACTTGGATGGTTGATCACCAATGACCAAATTACGTATGTTATGTGGCATAAGTTCTTCTTTGCACCAGGATCAGGATCATGAGCTCATCTTTTGCACCAGGATTAGTTCTGAAAAAATTGTACTGCTTTGCTTCTTTGTCTACTCAGACGAAATTTTCGTAATGTACTCGGCAACAAAGTGCTACTGCTATTGCTATCCCACCCTTCAGACATTTTATACAGGTCTGCATTCATATGTTTGTGAGATGCAAAGAAATTCATTTGGTTGGCTTTTTTACACGAACGCAGTGAACTCTCTTGTTCATTTCAACTTTGTTCAAGTAAATTATGAAGCTTTTCGACTACACGAAGAAATTTACCTTATGTTTAAAAACCTAGATGTATGCCTCTACCTAAGCGTAGGGGGTCAAGCCAAGTTGCATTTTACATAAAAAAGTATGTTCATGTCCCAAACAGTATTTTTTCAAAAAACTTTGCGATTTAGCTTCTCCAAATAACAGTGGCGTAGCTAGAGTGTGGGCTGCCCGGGGCGGCCCTTGAATTTGGCGCCCCCAAAGCTCATAAAAATACGTATTGTGCAGCGACTGGCTCATAAAGCTTTGTGTATATATTAACTAGTTTGTGCACCAATGTAGTATTACAGTACTCTTACATGCTAAAGTATGCTTTAAATACACACCAAAAAACTCAAACATTGCAAGCAACAGTTAAACAAAAAGCAAAAATGACAAATAGGGAAAAATCGTAAAAAAGTGTAAAAAATTAGGACCATCTTTATTTCTGATATGACAACAACAATTTTCTACACAGTAACTGTTCTTGCCTGTTTGTTGGCAAAGTCTTCAATGACAAGACAATGTCAAAATTTATTTCATCTGTCAATTGTTGCTCTATAGACATTAGGCAGTGTGGCAAGATTTCTCAACCGCAAGGTGCTCAAACTGGATTTTAAGACAATTCTTGATCAGTTTTAGTTTCGAAAAACGCTTCTCACAGGTAGCAACACTAACGGCAATTGTGAGGAAAATCCGCTGCATTATTACAGTATTTGGAACAGAGTTACCAAGGTTATACTTTTGAATAAACTGTAAAAGTTCAAGGGGGCCTTCTTTCTCTACTGTGAACTGTACATCGGCAACATCGTATAACTGTGATGCAACAATAACGTTCTTCTCAATTGTACAACAATGAACAACAGTCGACGCAACAACTGTCAATATTTATTTTTCGGCTACTCAACCTCCTGTTTAACTAACTGGCTTACTGGGAATCTGAATGCAGCAAGGTGATCTAAAGATTTTCATAATGACGCATACTGAAGCAAGAAATCATTTCCCCTAAAAAAACGAGGATCCCTCACGGAACACTTAAATCTCAGGTAACTCCACTACATGTTTTGCGGAACACTAGGTTTCCGCGGAACTCCTGTTGAAGGATACTGAGCTAATTTATAATTCTCCACACACACGGAAATCCATTTTGACGAGCGCAAATCCAGCTACACATTTATTAGATTTACACCGAAACGTTTTTTAGACCCAACAAAGCGCTTTTACTCGCAGGTAAAAAACTTAAGAGCACTTACAAAAGCTTAGACCTTACCACAGCCACACGTTTGCCTACAGCAGAGGTGGGCAATTAGTTGCCCGCAGGCCACATGTGGCCCGCCGCAGCGTTTTCAGTGGCCCGCAGAAGTATTCAGAAACAATCTTCAAATCTAAGATTTCCTCCAACTTAGTGCTGAGGCTAACGTGTCAGAGACTTGCTTCTATTTCCATTAGGAGGTACGACTCCCCACTAAACGCGGCCTTCCAAAAGTGGCTCCCGAACAAAATTAATTGCCCGCCCCTGGCCTACAGTCATCCATCATACTCCTTCTAAGCTCTATGACATCATATGACGACTACGATCAAACGTCAACAACGACCCAAAACTCGATCAATCACCTGTGTAGTGAATCAGTAAAATCTGACATCAAGTGAGTTGATAAGCGTGTTGAGAACCGTCCTGCAGCATCATGTAAAAAATCCTACTGATAAAACATCCCTCATACACGACTGTTTATTGTTTGGCTAAGATAACAATCGCTTAAATACACATGCCATAGTTTAAATTACCCAAAATAAAAAACGCCCTTCAACTGCGAGTAGTGTCCCGACATTGAAACCACTTTTATTTCAGTACAGCCTGTACAGGTTTATAGCCTACAGCATAGCCCATAGTGCCGCCCCCATAAAAGTGCCGCCAGGGGCGGACCGCCCCCCCTTAGCTACGCCACTTCCAAATAATACAGGGGCACATCTAATGCAATTTTAACCCCATTAATACCAAGAAAGAATTAAACGGGCAAACAATTTTTATAAAGTTCACAAATTCGATACACATTTTTTAATGTTTGAAATGATATTTGCCCGAAATAAAAATTGGAGAGACTACAACCTGCGCTTCCCGCCCCCTACGACTATGTGCTTCTATATAGTACACTAACGGTTTCTGTGAGTCTGCACAAAGACAAAGTAGAACACGTTACCTAACTGGAATATGCAAGAGGCTCTTCTCCGCGATTGCCAAGATGGCGGTTTTCCCGCTAATTCGCTGTTGAACAATGAGTTTTGCTTTTATGATTGTTGATTGTTTTATTTCAGCTGCAAGGCCCACAAAACGCAAAGAAACAAACGCGAGACTTCACGCAAAGAAAATAACATAAAACACATGCGAAACCTCGAACATACTCGAAGCAACTACCACGCCCCAACACATACAAGACGAAGCTACTGGTGACGTTGATAGAAGCAACTTGAATAAGCGTTGTACTGAACAAGAGTCGTCTTTATTTCAGAATAAAAAAAACAAAGTGAAACCTTGCGGCCAGGGCCCGAAACACCTTGTGGTTATCGAGCCGAAGTGCCCCAGCACAATGAAACAACTCGGTGACATGACAGTAAAAACAAAACACGTATAACAGTGAAAGAGACCTGAGATAAGGACCATGGAAATAATTCAGTTTCTTTTTTACAAAATGCCAAGCACCATGCTGCAAACCACCCAAGCAATCAGAAACGCATACCAAGCGTATGCCTAAACGATAAGACAGATGACGTGATCATATTTTTATTAAAAATTTAACAAGATGTATCCCGTAGTAAATTTCCGGCCATTCATTAATATTGCAAAAACAAAAATGATCGGTATTGCTTGCTACAGGCGTTGTGGAATTTGTTTTTGAATTGTGGTTCTACATTTGCCCAAAGAGTAGCTCCTCGACGAGATATTGATTTTTACCAGTGTTTGTTGAAACTTGTTTAAAAAAGTTTTGGGTAGTTGCATATCTTGTATTATGACGATGAACGTCAGCCGTTTTCTGAAACAAGTCTGTTGTTGGCAACAGTTCATGGTGAAGTTTATACATCAACTTAGCTAATTCAAATTTATAAAATCGTGAGGTTTCAGAAGATTGAGAAATTTATACAGATGTGTAATGTGACATCTAAAATTGCTATATGTAGTAGTTCGTAGTATGGTATTGTGCACCACTTCTAGTGGTTGCAAAACAGAGTTACTAGCTGTGTTCCATGAAACATTGCAGTATTTTAGATGACAATATACAAGACTAAAATATAACATTTTTAATACATCAGTTGATACCAGATTCGAAATTTGTAGAATAGATAAGATGCCCTAACTAGTTTTGACATTATGGATTGTACGTGAGATGACCAATCTAACATAATGTCTATCAAAATCCCTAAGTATTTTGTGCATGTTGTTCGCTGAAGGTAATTGTCATTAATTTTTATTTGGAACAAACAAGTTTCCGATAAATTGCTATTTTTTTCAAGGATTTTGTAAGCATAAATGTTGATTTGGAGTAATTTAGGGACAATTTATTTGAACGCAGCCAGTTGCTTACTTTAATTAGTTCCATATTCACCATATGCTGCAAATTGTCAAGATTTTTATGAGATAGACGAAGATAGGTATCATCAGCATATAGTACAGTATAAAACGCAGAGGATTTAGGTAAATCATTAATGGACATTATAAATAATAGCGGTCCCGACACAGACCCCTGAGGCACGCCATTTGAAATGTCACTAAACCAGATTGCATATTTTCCACCTTTACAAATTTCTTGCGATTGGACAAATAGCTACGAAATAATTGTAAGGGAATTCCTGTAATACCAAAGTTATGATAAAAATTATCAAATAGTATGTTATGATTTACAGTGTCAAACGCCTTTGAAAAATCAAGAAATGTGGAGGAGGGTCTGGATGACCTTTTTGGGCTTGTTCTGAGATCAACACTATAATCACAAAAACCACATGTTTTCAAAGGTTTACTTTTCACATAATTTTTAGGGTAAGATGGGCCAGGTTTCAAACATCCATCATTAATATGACTATGGCAATAGCTTTTAACGTATGAAAGCGCACTTCTTCACCTATCCTATGACAAAACGCAGAAAGGGCAAAAAGGATTCCAATTTATATTGCACCAGTGGTGTGTCATTGTAATTTGGTGCAGCGTGGTATAACCAAGAATAAAAGGTTTAGTGCCAGAAAAGTTTTAAGAAAATTAGGCAGCTGGCATCTAGCGTTTTTGCTTGAAAAGTTTTTGTCACTAGGAACGTTGTGTGCAAGATGTTTAGATAAAGCATATTTCTTCACTGAACCCAATTTTCTGCTTATTCATACCATCACTGAACCCAATTTTCTTATATTTAGTTTCTTTAAGAAGAAGCTACAAATGGTTAAGATAGAATTTCAAGACACACTTTTGAAACAACTCAGTATATAAAAAATTAACAGCGCAATCATCAGCGTTGAAAGCCTAAAAAAGGAATTTTCTAGTCAATATACTGTATTACTGTTTTGTCAAAAAATCAGTGCAAGATTTAGTTTATTCACGATGTAACTACATTATTTTATAGTTACGGAATTTATTTTGCTGATTAAAAATCTTTACAGGGAAAGCACTATGTGGAGACATGCAGTGAGTTTTTATCGCAATTTGGTCAACAGCATCGATACAACTTATCTGCTGTCAATAATCCTAAAGTTAATTGGTACACTGTAACGGATTTGCAAGAAAGAACGTTTGTTACAAAGTACAAAGAAAGTTTGCTAAGTCCAGCTCAGCGACTGAACGTGAAATCAGACAGTGAAGCAAATACTCAGCATTGTCTTCGAGGTGAGGTTGTGCTACATGCTGCAAAAAGTGTTTTCGCTTATTCTGACCAAAGTAAATCAATCTCGACTCCAGACACTTTTAAGGTTGTGGCAATATGTTCAGTAAAATTATTTTTTACTTGTATTAGTCTGACACCTAGCGAGTTGCTTCTATAATTAAAGATCTTAATTACTGGAATTTTTAGCGGGAAATGTAAGTTTCTCTAAAGACCAGTTTTTCTGAAACGCATCCTTTCATTTATAACAACTTACAAAACTAAAAAAATGCTGTTTCAAATTTACGCATTTTGTTGCCCTAAAAGTGACTAATAAAACTGTGAGAACGCGATACGAATTTGTATGTCCTGACATCTCGAACTTCCTGATTGTACTGCTTCCCGGTAAGTTCGAATTTATCATGCTTTAAAAGAAATACTGCGTTTTACTGAGAAGCCAAAATTATGTTCTGACTTTAGAAATGAAAAAAGAGCCAAGTTCACTTTCACTGACCTCTCTTTGACTTTATCAGTGTCAACCATTTAAAGAGACTTATTTGGCTCAAAGTGAGTCGGTCTTGAAGAGAAAAAAATAAAGTTATGGGCTTCTGCAAAAAACAAATTTGCTGCTGGTTCTATGTGTAGACCTATGTTTGCCGATATCCTGTCACAGAATTTGCATTAAATAAGTTTGAATGTTGTGCAAAGATATAAATTTCGAAAGAACGGTGAGCAGCTTCCAAGGGATACATTGTGTAAAAACGGCACCAAAGGAAGACTGTAAGGATGAAGGTCATTAAAATTACTTTTTTCGATGGTGTTTTCCAAGATTTGAATTTCAGCATTGGTTCATCAGCTGCGTCTTTTTGCTCCATTGATAACATTGGTAACAGCCTTTATACAAATATTCCATTGTAATAAATTTCCGTGAAGGAGCAAGTTGCCCTGTTTTTACCACACCTGCCTGTCTTTCTTTTCAGAGGGCACGAGCCTGGGAAATGATGACGCTATGCAAACAATTCCGTTTTTTATTTTACCTGGGAGCGTTTGATAAGTTAGCTCTTCTTACACATTAGCTACAGCGACCGCGCCTCAAGAACTTGGCTAGGTTACTTGCATTTGAGCAAAGCCTCCACTAACCAAAAAGATGTTTGCCTTCATCATAATCTTACAGTAGGGTATGAGAATTTCCTAACATAGCTGGATGTATATAGCGAGCTTAGCGCTGAATGGTGAAAAAAGGTGTTTTTTACAGTTGTAGACGTAGTGGAAACGTTAGTGCTTTAATGTTTTGTGCATTCTTATTGCTTGATTTCAAGCAATATTCTATTCGTGATTCAATGCAATGTACTTGTTTGCGCCTCGCGTACAGTCTACACCAGAGGTTCCCAACCTGGGGTACATGTACCCCTAGGGGTACATTTTCCTGTCCGAAGGGTACATTTGAGGTTAGCAATAGAAGCGCAATAGATATTTACATATATTTTGTTTCCAATTATTTATACATATATCAGTGAATACTATTCTCATAAGCCATTATATGCCTATTGTTAAATATATCTATGATTAATCATGCTAAAATGTTTTGTCATAAGAAATTTTAGGGGTACACGTTCATCTGTCGAAATGCTGAAGGGGTATATGCTTTCTTTCGAAATGCTAAAGGGGTACATGCTAATCTGTCGGAATGCTGAAAGGGTACATGGTCAGAGAAAGGTTGGGAACCCCTGGTCCACACGATAGCCTGCAAACCTACATCAGGGCAATTGGTCGCTGTTCCGGTTGCGTATGGGAACGATCAACGCTCTTCTTCACTGGTTTAACGTTACGTTGTTTTGACTTCACATTCAAGTGTTTTGGTGATTTTGTTGTATATCTGGATATAATCAAAGGAGGCAATCAAACTTTGAGTGCTACTGGAGAGTTACTAACGGACAAGTGGTGAGAACCTTTTCTTCGCCTTGCATTGGCTTGGCAACTTCGGATGTCAAGTTGCATAGTTGGGAGACTGACCTGTGCTCCTGCAACATCTAGTTTGACCCCTTAACTACTAGGGATCTCTGTGGAATCATAATCGACCGACGATCCCTACATTCGGTTCCACAACCACAGCAGAAACCTGTAGATGTAAACGCTTTGACGGAATATGGGCCTTTTGAAGTACGCGATGCAATTAAAAATAAGGCCTGTAAGATACACTGACTTTCCTGGATAACAGTAATTATACGGAATTAAAAGTTGTTCGTTTGTAACAGTGTAGGGTCAGTGTGAAAAGGAAATGCAAATAATTAATCATACGATAATTTATGCAGTTGTGGAAATCGCACACTTCTTGCATACAGTCAGTGTGTCTATTCAACCGTGAAGTAAATGGGCAAGATAGGCGAATAAATTCTTGAACGTTTTACAAAACTTTTAAATAGTCTGTTTTTTCAAATGTTTGTTCAGATGAAAAGGTTGGTACAGATGATGAAACAGAAATTCAGAAACAAAAACTGTCTGACTGCATTGAGATTCCAATGGAATTAAAGATTTTGAATCAAATCAACAACCGCGTTTTCATCAAAGGTAACTTTTGCGAAGTTGTAATAAAAAACAAGTTTGCTGTTACAGTTACAAGCAATGCTTATTCCAGGGCATAATTTACAGCCTCTTTACGTCGGCGCGAGACAAAATTTTGGAGCAAGGATTTTCCCCAACACTTTTCACCATAACTCGCCAGCCGATTGAGCTAGAGAGCTGTGGAAAGCCTCAAGAAATCCGGTTAGACTAGTACCTTCGATTAAAAAAATTGGGAGGTTTTGGGGGTAATTCTTTGTTTATTTTTTTCATGAAACTGATTGGATTTCTAGCGTTTGTGGTTAGCAAGTTACGGAAAAAATCTTTAATTAATTAATTGAGTTGCCCAGGGGATTAGCTTTCTTTGTTTGCTGTTTTAAGGCCATAATTTCCTAACCACAAACGCTAGAAGGCCAACCAGGGGCTCAAAAGGTGCGGATTTTAGCCTAGTTTCATTGAAACAACAAAGAATTACCTCTAGGGGGTTGGAGCCCCGGGTCAGGTAACCTTGGCCAAACAAGCCTAAACCTATCCTCCCACTTTATATGTCATCCCCCAATCCACCTCAAATCCAAAACCTCCAAATTTTTTTTAATCGAAGGTACTAGTCTAACCGGATCTTTTGAGGTTTTTCACAGCTCTCTAGCTCAATCGGCTGGCGAGTTATGGTTAAAAGTGTTGGGGAAAATCCTTGCTCCACAATTTTGGCTCGCGCGGGACTTAAGGGGTTTCAACCTTGCTTTTGACTCAAGAGTTTTTCGAAAATTTGCAGGATATGGTGAAAATTATCAATGTCGGTGATCTTGTTTATTCAGCAGCACTGTATTCATTCTCCATACATGTCGTTACATTTTATGTGAGATTCACACTACGGGTATTTTGTAAAGAGCTTTGTATGTCATTGCTATAATAATACGGTAATGTTCAAGGGCTCAAAACAAAGTACACACTTGCGCAGCACTCGGAACGAAAATTCTACTCTATTGTTTCAAACTTTGTGAACCTTCCGGTAAAATAGCATTTGTCTACAAATGACAGTCATCTGACTGACTCCGAACGCAAACACATATGAGTTATGCACAGTCTTGACTTTTCTGCAAAGTATCTGATAGTGTAGAAATTTCGAAGTTCAGTATATCTATGCCGGCAAATGTGACAATCTGTGGTGGGCAACAATAATGCAAAAAAGTGCTCTTTTAGATGGATATGCTTTTGTCTGTTTTTATGGTTAGAGTACTCGTCTGCTCCGAGGAAAATGTTAATTGTGATGGAAATAAAACAGTCAGGGAAAGTAAGCTGTTAGCGAACAAAGCTTACTGTACTCGTAAATTTGGGAAGGTTGCTTGCCTGCACGAAATTATTCATCTCGAGCACTTCATCGGAATACATTTGAATGAAACGGAAACATTGCAGCAGTAAAAAAGTGTTCGACAAAATTTTGATAGTTTTGTGTTTTACAGAATCACAACCATCAGAAGATGCAGCAGGCATGGATGTGACACTCCGCAAAATTCTGCGAAAGAGATACCTTATCGACAATGAAAGCATATTACCTTTTCCTCTAGAGAGAAATATATCTATACCTATGGATAAAATCAATCCTAACTTGGAGGCCGTGCGGTGCGAAACACCAGACCAGAATGGAAATGAACATTGTGAATCGGAGGCAGCGAAAAAACTGAGCCAAAGTGATTTTATATCTTCTGTGCCAGAGTCCACACCGCTGCCAACATGGAGGCACATGTTGCATGGAATGGCTTCCAACGACGCTCCTAGAATTCTAATATCAGGAGCTCATTCCTCGGGGAAAACAGTTCTTTTGCGCAAGATTGCGTACGATTGGGCTTCTCAAAACGACATGAATTTAGCTTCTTTTCGCTTTGTCTTCTATATTGATTTGGCCTTGGTGCCTTCAGATAAACCTTACACTCGTTTGAGTGATTGCATTTTGGAACAATGTGGTAAGTGTGTGGGCTTTTGAACGTCTCTTAATTACAAATACAAAGTGCTGCATTTTCCGAACATGAGTAGGCAACCAAATATGACTATTGTAAGAAAATTAAAATAAATTACAGAAATTTAGCTATGGGCTTGGAAGCCAGTAGTTCAATTTCTGCAACTGAAGCCGCTTAACTTGCTATTAGGATAGATGCTCTTGTTCGTCGTCATGTACTCATTATCTTCCGAGCACAAATTTACCTATTCCGGAAGATTGTTTGGCCAACACATAGGTGTAGGAGCAGACAAATTTTTGGGGTTGCGAAACACTTTTGCCCGAATTTACCCAAACTTGCCCAAAAACTTTTTGTGCGACTTTTGCCTACAAATTTTCTCCCACAAAGATCATGACGACCTCTTGGTATGACTTCCAAAAATATAGGTCTTCATGTGGTTTTTGTATTTTTCTGCAAACGTTTGGGGCCATTTTTTTCAAAACAAACAAGGTTGGGCGTCATTTTTTCCTGGATTTTGCCCAGATTTTCAGGGATTTTGCTCAGTTTTCAAGGATTTTGCCCGGATTTTCAGAGATTTTGCCCGGATTTTCGACAAATCAAAACGTTTGGGGGTGTGCTTGCACCCCCGTCTCCTACACCACTGGGCCAGCATACATTGTTATGCCAAGCATATGATTACAAAAAGCATGCGTTTTCAAGCGTTAGTAAGCGCAAACGAACAGACAAGTAGGATCGACTCGTGTATATTTATGAGAAAACATTTTCCATGACACTCAAGGTGGATTTGAAAAGTACATTGTGGCGAAGAACTATCAAAGTCTGTAAACTTAAAAGTTTGGAAACAAATCGTTGTTGCGATGGGCTTTTCGAAAACCTGTTGTTTAAACACATATTTGCAAAGAATCGACATGATCATTTCGTTTTCTTCCAAAAATTCATGCAATAAAGTATTGACGAGGTTTATGAAAATGTTCCAGATAGCTCTGTTAATGTAACCTACGATCAAAAAGCAGTTTCTTCTTTTTCGTCAAAGTCTAGTTCTGCTTTTTTGTTGTTACATCTTCCTCCAACCGATTGCAACTTGCTGGAACTCAAAATTTGCTTTGCTTTAAACGACGTTGAACAAGCAGACATAACTTTTGATATGGAAAAATAATGAAGATGAACATGATGTGATTTTACAAATGGCAAAAACCTGAGCTAGAAGTATGAAAAGCTGTTGCTACATCTTCATCAAGAGTAAACGTCCCAGTATTCCTATAGAGTTGCAGTGCAACGAAGCATTGGAAGGGCATAGAGATGTGTGTCAGAGTTACCTGGCGCATGCCACTGGGCTTGATTACGGTTGAGTTCTCAGTCTGTTGCATATGAGTAAGAAAATCCACAAACAAATTTCTGTGCAAAACCGGCCTTCAGAAAGCTTTTTCTTATCTCTGTGAAACAAAATGTATCCGATACGTAGTGTTTCTGAAAGATGTATGCCAAAAAATTTACGTTCAGAACATCTTTTTTAAACAGATCCAATGCGAAAGTAAATGCAGTAGGAACTTTTATTTACAGTTAGGTAGTTTTGTCCTGACTAATACATATAGCCAACAGAATGTGCAACTGGTGCTGAAAAATTCATGTCTTTTTCCAGTTTCAGTGGAAAATACCACATACAAAATACTTGTTATAAGTGCGTCTAAACCGGTGAGTTGTTATGGGCAAATGGGAGCAAAGAATTGTTTTAACAAAGATTTTGCAGAAATGTGTAAAATGATTTAACACTTTTCATCTCTACAGTGCTTTCTGACACCACTACCATTTCCTCGGATGGTATTGAAGATGTGTTTACCGACACGAAAGGTTCTGGCATTCTACTATTACTTGATGGAATCGAAAGACTGCCCAATATCAAAAGCGATGAAATGACAGAATTCTTTGATGTCATCCGTCTTTACCTTTGGCCCAAATGTGCAGTTATATTGACCACAGCATTTCCGTGTTATTTGCACCAAGAAGACGGTCCCATACAGAACGTCCGCTCTCTGGTTTGTGAAGCTTCAGTTGCATGGAAAAAATATCTCGTTGCTGGATTGACACAGCATGATGTTAAGCAACATGCCCATTTGTATTTCGCTGAGCACCTACTAAGCTCCTGCTCAATCATTCAATTCAAAAAGCTTGCTCAAATGTTTCAAAAGGACATTTATGATGCCATTAAAACTTCACCGATGGCAATATACATGCTGTGCAGGGTCTTCTTTTTGCACTATTCAGGTGAGCTTTTTAAAAGGTTTTATCAAAAAGTTTTTCTGCAGGGCATTATTGTGGGCATCATAACAAAACAATCTGATTCTTCTAAGGCAGTGGTTTTCAACCTGGGGGTCGTTTGCCTTTTTTCTAGGGGTCGCGAGAGCTTCTGATGAAAAAATTCATAATTACGTCTGTACTTTACATTTCGTATGTGGAACCACTTTTTGTCGTTGCCAACATAATAGGATCACCTGGTACAAATGATATCCTACTTCTTTATTCAAAATTGTTCTAAGTGTGATTATGACCTTGCTATGTAACGGAAGGTTTTGGGATGGTTTTACTTCCGCTACTTCGGCTTATTTATGGCCCATGACCAGCCGCGACCACCCGTAGATCCACCGCGTGGCTGTGTCGTCGAATTCTTGCAAGCACGTTAGCCTACTTCACTTACGCATCCTGTGTAACCTACTGGACTGTTATTCTGTTTGTTACGTCACTGTACACTTGGTAATTTGTTTTGGTTAGTTGTTTCTACTGTGATCTTTCCTTTTCAATGTAAAGTGGGCAGCTGGGTTTGCTATTTTTCATTTAGTTTTTCTTATTTGGTAATTTAACTGTTTTTGGGTTTTATTTTATTCTATTTATACTTCATGGACTTCGCAGAGCTGATGATGCCTACTTTGTAGGCGAAATATATAGTCTGTAAGATCTTAGTGTCGGATTCTGTGCTGAGAAAGGATTTCTTTCAATAGACAATGTGATTATGACCATTACAAAGTTTTGAGTGTGATTATGACCATTATAGTACTGTTGCGTTTGGCAACGCACCAACAGCTTTGTGACGTAAAAATGTGCTGTGTTTGTAAATTTGATATATTGTAGTAGCTAACTCGGGAGTTATTCTAGTTTTCAATGAGTTGTGCTGTGGAGTGATCTGTATATGGCACGAGTCTCCCTCACTGATGCTGCTGTGTGCATGAATTTAATAAATGAGTCTTTGCTGAACATAGTGATATCGTGCGTTAGTTTTTAGTCATTGTGATTTTCTATTGTGCAGAGTGCAGACGCAACTGTATTTCATATGCCTGACTGGAAATTTTCGGAAGGGGGTCGTTAGCTTAAATTGGGTTGCAAAATGGGCCGCTGCATGAAAAAGGTTGAAAACCACTGTTCTAAGGGCTCAATATTGAGGTTGTAAGTCACTGTGCCGACATTTTCGTTTTCACATGTTCACCAAGAGATAGCAGAAAAACGCTATGAAAGAAAAGCATATTTACCATTGAATAGAAATATCAGATACAGAATAATAAGGACGGCATTGCAGCGTAAGATAGTCTACCTACATAGGCGATTGAATCTCAGAACTCAGAAGTGCCGATGTTGCAATCAATGTTTTATACATATGTGGTTGTTCAAAGGCTAAATCTGACGGTCGTTAAAGTTGATGCTTGGCTGGAAATGCTCATCTTGTATTCCACTTCTTTTTTGCTGAATCATACAAAGGCGCTTCAAAAAGATCGACTGTCCCAACAAGTCAAATAGAACGCTAACAATTCTAAACTGAAAAGGGTCAGTTAGTTGCTAATAAAAATCAGTTTGATCTGAAAGAAACTTCAGTCACACCCAACATTGGTGTTGAGCAAAGGTCCCCAAACTAAAGACGGATGGCCACATGCAGCCTCTCAGACGGATTTATGTGGACAGCGATAGCATATTGTGTTCGCGTTACAAATCAGCCCACGATGCCATAAATTTGTCAGAGTTTGGTGATCAAAGCATATTGTTTATTTGTAGTATCACTTCAATTCATGTACGAAGCGTGTGTTTATAACACGATTATTCGTTTATCGCATTCGTTAGCAAGCAAGATATACGTACTTAGACCTCTTCGCGTAATATAAATCTATTTTTCTCACTCGTATTTTGATTTATATGAGCGTTTTCAGTACAAACTGTACTTAACTGAGTTTTAGCACTTTTCGGAATTTATCGCCCTTTTTTAGGTACACCAGCATCACTTATTGACCCTTCACCCAAAAAGTTTGGAGATCCTTGGTGTAGGCCAGGGGGTCGGCAACTTGTTTTAACAAAAGAGCCATTCTGCTTCATTTTACAGCCGATATGACCGGCGAGGAGCCACAAAGCGTTGATACCGTTTTATTTTTCATGCGACTTCTCACATGGACATAAGCTAAGTTATACTCAACTTAATTCTAATGGTAATCATAATCAATTAAAAATTTAAATTCTATGTTTTTGAAATCCAGAGAGATCTACTTCAGTGGAGCTAAAGTGCCGCATGCGGCTCCGGAGACGCTGGTTGCCGACCCCTGGTTTAGGCCGTAGGGTGTTCACATCGGGGAAAAAAATGAAAGCGAAAGTTTTAAATTGGTTATAAACTTATTTTGTCCCACAATCTGTTGCTACTGCTTTGAACGAGCATTCGTTTTGTTTACTAGATCACTTGCACCATCGTTCGTCAACTACACGTAGCAACTGCCTGTTTCCGGAAACAATGGGTGAGATTTCGAGGACATTATTTTCAAGGTAAATATTTTCAAAGGTGAAGTTAGCATACATAGTCGAACTAGTGTTCCAGTGGTAGTGCCAGTGGACAAACGTTTGAAATACGTCCACTGATTGGTATTTGCAGTGCTTCTCTTGAGTGTACCTTGTAAGGCGTGCTTTGAAAAATGATTTATGCAGTACAGACTGGTGTGGTGAAATGTAACTTAGCTTCGCTCCAGTCCTGTCGCCACGGGGGGCCTTTGGTGGGCTTTTCCCCTCAAACAAGGCTCCAAGCCCCCAAATGGAAATATGAAACACTGTAAATCAATGGAGTTTTGGTTAATTTTAGAATGTCAAGCACTCCTCCGTCCCCGCACAAACGTAAATTCCCCCTATTGAAGACTTTCTAGAGAGGTTCTGCTTCGTTTGTGGATATAATTTGACCCTCAAGCATCTGTGCCTGTCTGCATGATTGCAACTGCAATGGAAACTGTGCTTACTTGTTCCTCAGATCACCGTCATTTGGTGTTAACCGTTGGCATAATGTACACAATTCACGTTAGTGCTACTCATGTCTTCTTGTCTCTTTTGTTTGAACTTTTTTAAGCGCAGTAAAACCTACGTGTAGATGCAACTTTGATTTAAGTGTTGCAAAAACTGGTAGGCGCAAAAGGGATATAGCATAAAATGAGCTTCATAAGTGTTATCTTGTGAAACAGGAGTGGTGAACCTATTTACTATCACACGCCGCATAAATTGTTTATTATCACTGGCGGGCCGCAAACTCAATTAATTTTATCCTAAAATTCTACCTTTATTTCACTGTGAGGAAGAGTGACTTCCCTTGACTTAATATGTAGATGTTACTTATCATGGAGCTTCGTTTTGCCGCGATTTTGTACTCTAGGGTAATTACAATTCGTATGCGGGCCATAACAAATGTTCATGAGGGCCTCATTTGGCCCACGGGCCGCTGGTTCCCCACCCCTGCTGTAAAACGTTATACTACGCTAATTCGATTTTACATGGGTTGTTAACCACTGATTATGTGTTGATAAGAAGTAACTTAAGCATTTGGTATTGCACAGTTTCTTTCCTGCATTGGATAGCACTAAAAACCACAGCACAGAAAATTTTATGGAAGAAATTTTGCGAAGAAAACTTGCGGAGGACTCTAACAACCTTTATCTCGTCTCTTCTACTTGTTTAAAAGAGCTAAGTCTCTTAATCAACGAAGGAATTCTCGTAACGTTAACATCAGCGGACAGGAATGCTGAAAATACTTTAAAGACCTATTACACTTTCAGTCACGTGCTGTTTGAAGACTATATTGCCTCGAGGTAAGTGCTAACAGCAAGAACGTTTCTCCTCTCATGATTTCCTTGTTTCGCGTTTAACCACACGCTTACAATATTTTATCCGTTAATTCTCCAAACTACGGGCCTACGGTCCCTGGGCCAAATCCGGCCTGCAAAGCCACTTTTTCAATAATGAAAAGATAATAAATTTACGAAAAAATTATTATTTGGTAGAACTTAACCTATCCGGTCGCATGACGCAAGATGTCCGGCCCTCGAACTGTTGTGTAATATTTGATGTGGCCCTCGGATAAAAAAAAGTTTGGAGGCCCCTGCGTTAAGTGATAATGGTGAAGTTGAAATCTATTGCGACTTATTTACAGCTGCAATAACAAAATGCTCACACCAATACATGGATCCTAACGTTCAATACAGTGATTGCATTTCCAACTTTTTTAGCCGAAGGAAAAACGGTAGACAAAATTTGTTTGCTAGTTTTGCGGTGAACTGCAAAAGCAAGTAGGAAACAAAAAATGGAAGCAGCTTTTCATCTCTTTTCTTGAATTTAACACCAGATTAAGCCATTACCAGTTCCACCCCCTTTATAATTTCATAAACTATTGAAATATTTATATGATATTTCATAATTTTCACTGATTAAATGATATTTCATAATTTTGACAATGTAATGTTTTTTAACACATTCCAAATTATTTAAAAAATCAGTAGCTCTTTTTAAGTTTTATGGTGTATTTCTTAGCGAGTAAATAAATGTTTTGCACAAGTAGTTCTACAAGAGAGATGAACATTCCCATATGAAGAAAGTATTTGAACTTCATGCCACTTGAAGGAACTTAGAAAGAATTTCTGCTTCTTTCTGCAGAAGTTGAAGTAGCTCAGTATATACTAAATGTTTTCTGCTCTGTAAGCACTATATGTGACGGAAAATCATAAAATCATGAAGAAATGAAACAAAGGCAATAATTTAAAGCTATCTGATTATGCCGTTTTCAAAAAATCGAAATGCTTGTAAAAATATTAAAGGTTTACAAAGCAATTAAACAGAACATCGCTGTTTATCGCTTAAATTACTGCAATGTGCTATAACAAAAGAGAAAACTGCCTGATCTACACGAATTTTAAGTTACTGAGACAACTCTTCGACCGTAGTGAGTTTAATTGGTTAGAGCTATGTTCCATTATTTTGCCAATAATTTTCGAATACATTTTTATGCTGCGTCAAGTTCCAACCAAATACTATTTTCTCACCTTGAGTTTAGCAAAAACAGTGCTGACAATAAACATAAAAACATCTTAAATTTAACACGGTTTCAAGTAGATAACGTTAAAATTCGATGTTTGAACCATTGACTTTACCTCTCACAGCTTTTCAAGCTACTGAGACAACGCACGTAGCCGATAAGCGCGAACTAGGAAATCAGGAAAATGCGTTGAGACTACGAAAAGCTAATAGTGTGATGAATGCAATTAGCCATTGGAATGTGAGCGACACAGTGAAAACTATTGATTGATTCCTGTATGAATAAGCTTACAGTTCAGTTTTTCTACCACTCGATAAATTATTCATTAAAATTTGTAAAATGCTGAGCTTTTATGTGCAAAAGGACTGGTTGGCTGGCATGATTTTCCTTATATATCAGAAAGTAGAGCAACTTACTATAATATCTTACGATGAACAGAATACTACACGGTTGGATTGCTGGCGAAATTTTTTATAACAGCATGAATTACACGTTGTGTTGACCGAAACACTATACTAACACGCTCTGGTTATGACAAACAGCACTCCAGCTGGTCGTTTTCTGCATCTCAAAAATTGCAAAAAATTCAAGTTATCCATTCAATAGTAGCTTATATTTGCTTGTCGGAGTGTTTTTGCACCTCGCTGGAAGACCATGAGTTAGCACAAAGGCTTAGTTACTGTGTTTAGAACTTTATGCTTGCTCGTCGGAAATGTAAAGAAATAATGTTCAGGTTAACTACCTTTTAATAATTTCTGCAAACACGTCATAGTAATTGCATCGTATGTCGAAATAACCTCTACGTCATTTATGTCGCAGTTAATTAAACAATTTATGGCGAAAAGGGTTATCTTCTAAAACAGACTTTATCTCTTTGGTGTGATTTAATCAGCTGTGATAAATAATCCTTTCATTTTATTTCGTCGTACAGAATCTTCATGCGAAACTGCAATACTTGCAAAGCGAAATCGCTTGAGGTGTTGCAGAAAAGTATAACCTCACTATCGAAAGCTATCAGACTTCACAGTTTCTTGATGTTATGCTGCTCTCACGGAGATGAGTCAAGTGCTCTCATAAGCAACTTCCTTTCAGAGCTATTACGGTCAAGTAGCATGAAGCTGAACAGCCCAGGTATATTTATCTCTAACTAATTTTGCTGAAATCATTTGAAGCGTTTTTAGAGAACTACAGATTAAAAAAGATTCCTTTGATGACAGACCAAGGAATGTTCCATGGAAGTAGAAAAGGTTGTTGCAGCTCAAAAGATAACATGGAAGTGGAAAAGTTGGAACTCACCATATTTTCCGCTAAAAATGCAAAATACCACTACTAATTAGATGTCTATTTCCTGTCTGCTACACCGAGTTCCTTGAATGGTCACAGAACATAGCCATAGCAAAAGCACACTGATAAAAATCGATGAGCGAAATGCTTCTTAGTGCTAATTACCTTTTTTTCTTCCCCACCAGTGGGCATTTCGGCAAAGAAATTGTTGTTTTCAAAGGCACGATATTTCTCAGAGTTGTCCAACTCATCAAAACTGCTGTATCACAAGCCTTTGATTGATATCTGGCAAGAAGACTAGCGCGAACATTTGACCATCAATTAACTCAAATACTCACATTCTCAGATCTGCTTCGACTCTCCAGAGCACGTTTGGCTCTCTGCGAGTGTGAAGAGAAAGATATAAAACTGTTTGACAAAACAACATTAACGTAACACTTCACTCCACAACCCAGATACACTTTACGTTATTGTTTAATTTGAATGGCCTTCCGTTTCATTTAATTTCCGGCGACCAGAATCAGTCAAAAATGCGATTTAATCAAGAACGCTGAAAAAAAAACAGATTAAGATAAGGTTGTTAGTACATTTTTTTCCTTGCTTGTTGGCGAAGATGTATACAAGAGTTGAAATTTGTTGTTACAGATATTAATGACTCTTCCGTTCACGAAGCAACAAAGCTGCTGATCTTGCGTTGTCGTTACGAGACGCGCTGCTCGAAAACCGTCTCTAATGCGGACGGTCTATCTTGCATGAATTTCTTAGAAAATGACCTGACTGATCCCGTGGTAAATCTGGACAAAACATATGCAGAAGATCACAAATGGCATTCGTCGTTTCGTGCGAAATGCTTCCGAAGTGACGGATGCGTCTTGCAGCTAAACTACACAAACCTCCTGTCTAACAGCAGCAAACAAGCTCTGCTGAGCTTTACCTCTTCTTGCTCTCCAGCCTTGTCAATTTCTGGTTCAGTTTTTCCAGTTGTTTTTTCCAGACCAACAACGTTTTGGATACGATCCTTACGTCTTTTCAACCTTCATGGTCAGCAAATGCAATTTGTGTCACATCTGGTTAAAGAGTTGCCGTTTCTTGAAGAAGCATATTTTCCAGAAGTGGTTGACATGGAGGATGACCACGTAAACTACCTAAATAGTTGTTTTTCTTCCCGCCAACAAAGTTCAACACCACTCATGCTGCACACGTTAGTTTTGACTGCTCGACTTTCCACTGATTTCCATCAGTTGCCATTGACAAGCTATGCAGAAGTGGGACGAATGTTATCCCACCTTCCCCACTTGGAACGACTAGAAGTGACAATTGCGTCACAGGAACTCTTTTTCTCAATCTTTGCCCGACTCGAACCGGACATTTTGGTGCCACTTACAGAGATCTCTTTGATTGGCACTGACTTCGACGAAAAGTCCTGCCGCCTGCTGGCGGACATTTTCAACCGATTAATTTTCGTGCAAAGAATTTATCTGTCTCAGAATCCTATTTACAACGGATTGGTGATCGTTTCATCCAAGTTTCACAATCTTAGAGATTTGCAGGTATGAAATATTAATAAATAAGTTGGTAGTTTACTCACTTCTCAAAGTGACCATAAACCAAAGTAATGCAAACGTTTTTAAATTTCGTTAAAGTTAAAAAGCGTATAAAATTTTGTTGCCTCAATTTGTCTTGATTGGTAATTATCTGGCTTGTTTTCGCTTTTTTGTAAATAAAATAAGTATTTCAATCCATGCTCCTTGTAGTTAGACCTATGCACATACAGTACTATAAACGTGGTAGTTGCGTGAACTACACTAAATAACAATCACCCCGGAATTCAGCTGCATGGTACTTCTAAGCTCTCAGAAGGTTTGTCTTGGGGCAAAACGATTGCAATGAAATGACCTTTTTGTTTATTTTTATAACCCGTTACCTGCTAGTCCTAACCAGCGCCGGATTTAGATGGTGGGAGACCTGGGGCCCAGGCGTGGTGGGAGGCCCCATGCGCGGATACAGAATTTTAAGGTGGGGATGATCGTTGAAGTCACTAGTATTTCCCCAAATCATTAATGTTTATGACGCAATCTTGTGACGTCATATTTGTTAACTCAACTGTAACAAAAGTTTATGTTGCAACATGGTATTTGACAATGAATAGCGATTTGTGATACTGTTGCAAAACCGGTCACCAGAAATATTGCATCTACTTTTTTTGAAATGTTGTTTGAAAAAAGTTTTGAAAATCTTTTTGGATAAAGTTTCTGGGCGATCCAACGTTTTCATCATCTCTAAACGCCAGTCCTGGTTCATTAATAAATTTTCCGACAGAAACCAAACGTTGTGGGCAGAAGCGGTTTCCAGTATTGTTCGCATTGATTGGCCAGACTGGCTAGCTCCGTATTAATTCTTCATAGTGATTAAGTACATCTGCGATTAAACGTAATCGTGGCATTTATATGTTCCATTGATTGCTCGTGGCTCCTCATGCGCTCAACAGCGTGCGTCCAGTCGCAGATTCCTTTTCTAATAATGAAATGCGCACATTTAGTCGTATCCGTCCACACCAGTCTACATGTGAAATAATGAATACAAGTTTGTGAAGGAGAAAAACAAAGCCAGCTTCTGTCAATTAATTCGTCGTTGTGGTTCTGGCGACGAATAACAAATGTGGTGGAGTTCTGTGACGAGTTTCTGTCTTTTTTGTGTTGTGGAACATCGTGGCTTAAAAGTAACTTTTCATCACCATGTCAAAGAGAACCTGTTTCATTTTTCAACCAAATTCCTGCATTTTTTCCGGTATATTGGCTAACCACAGACCGATGTCGTTGCCTCCAGTGATAGCATCAGCCATTTCATCTATCGTGTTTTTCGTTGATACTTCTTGACGTTCTTCTGCGTTCTGCTACTGCACTGCCGCTTAAACTAGGTCTATTCTCATCGTTACGTAGATCTAAGTCTATACCAACATGTTCTTCGATCTTCTGCCCTCTTACAAGTTCCGCAGAAATGTCTCCGCAGGACTACACTGCCACTGCAAAACAGTAACTTCAATGTTTCTTGACGTAGCTGCAACTTCTCTCTCATTTTTGCCTCTTTTGCTTTTTTACGTTTTTTGAAACCACTTGGATAAGCTCACTTGGATAAGCTCTACACTTGTAAGGTGACGATCCGCCTCCAATCTGTCCATGTTTATTCATTAATAACCTCAATAGGGCTGCCATATTTTCATCGCCAAAAAGGACAATTTACGACTGTCACTTATAGAGTGTATTATCTAATATTGATAAGTCAAACACCAAATAGGCTTATTGATAATTTTTAAGCATTGAAGTAAGACGTCCAGTGTAGACGATTTTTCAGTCAAAACACACAAAACAACATTCATATTTACTTGTCCTGTTTAACCCATGAGTATTTTGCAATTTCCTTAAATTTCTTTAAAATGTAGACTCACCTTTAACAATATTATGAAGCTGCGTGCATGAAAGATGTTTTAAATTGCACACCAGCTTTAGACTCATAACTGGTTCAACCAGAATGATTTTTCTTTCTTTTAGATTTGTGGCTGCATCAAGAAAAAAATCGTTCCACATTAGCGTCGAGTCATAACGCTGAAGAAAAACTATGCAATCTTTATCAGTTCGCTGAAGCATTCAATGGTATTGCAAGTTGCAAAATATTTTGCCCACCTTTCATATTCCATCATTTTATTATAAATTACATTTGGTCGATGCTCTTAGCAGTTCTTTTTGAACGAACTCAAAACAAGTTTTGGTATTAGTCAAACAGTTTACCTCAGCTCCATCAGTAGAAACGTTTATATCAAACAGATACTCCACACATGGTTCATCATTTTCCCATTCAGTTGTTTGCAAGTTGAGGAATATGGTCAACGAATTGAGTAGGGACAGATTACTGTATGCAAATGCAATATATCATAGCCACCAGTGACGTAACTGTCGGGGGCAGAGGGGCGAATTCCCCCCCCCCTGGCAAGCTAAATGTGAAAAACGGACCCCACTTAACTTATATTTCAGTTTAAGTTGTTGCTTTTTTGCGTTTTTCGGACTATTTTCCGGTAATTTAGGGTTTAGTATAGCCATCCACAACAGAATTCACCATCAATTCTCAATTTTTGTCCTGACTGTTGGCTAGTCGGCCCCGTACAGTGGCTAGTGGGCCCCTCTTAGCTAAATTTTCCAGCCAGGCTCAAACCTCTAGTTACGTCACTGATTATAGCTATGTAAAACAAGAAATGCAAAAGGAAGACATTTTGACATTTTTGAATGTCCTCGGAGAATATTTCATTTCTCTTGAAAAAAGTGGACATGTACTCCAAAAAGAGGGCGTATGGCAGCCGTACTAGCAATGCTACTCATATGCGACCTGTGCAAAATTGAGTAAGGCAGACTCAAAATCTACCAGTAATGAGTAGAGGTGTAAACTAATGCGTTCTACCTTGGCCTTGCATTCACTAGGTTCAGATACCTGATCTACTTTCAGGAAACCAATAAGCGTAATGGTTGTTTCGTCACAATATCAAACAATATTCAAATGAAATACTGCTGTCTGGCCGACCGATATAAATAATAGTGTCTACAAACAAACTTTCCTTTCTAAAAATGACTAAGTGGCACGCATATGTCACACATATGGCTAAGCACATGAATATGGTGGGGGGCCCTCTTTGGTGGGGGCCCTGGGCCCGGGCCTCTTGGGCCCTCCCCTAAATACGGCGCTGGTCCTAACATTAGCACGGCACACAGTCACGCATTTTTTGAATTTTTTGATGTTTTAGTACCGCACTTTCATGCAACAGGTATTGGCACTAAAAAAAGCGTGTTTGACGAAAGAAAGCATCCTTGCTCTTGCCAATGCACTCAAGCAACCTGACGTTTTCCAAAGTTTGAGATACCTTGACGTCAGTGAAAACTACATTCAGAGCGAAGAAGTTATGTTGACTTTAATCGATTCACTGAAATACTTGGAGGCCTTGGAATACTTGGATCTTAGTCAAAACTTTGTCGGAGACACTTCAGCATGTGCGCTGGCCAAATCACTCAAAGGTCACATAAATATAACCAACTTGCGCTTAGACTGCGTGCAAATTGGTCCTGTTGCACTTTCATCTTTGAAATACCACTTGAGAAGTTGCGAAAAGTTGGCGAACCTAAGCATGGCTGAAAACTACTTTGGACAACAGGCTTTGGAGTTTGCTGCAGTTTTACATCCTGATGGTAAGCTTGTTTTCATGTTTCTTTTTCTGTCGCACATACGTCGCAGGATGACTTTCAGAAACAATTTGGATCGTTCTTTTGCAAAAGGTGTCTGGTTAACTCAGTGTTTTCCGCAACACCCCCATACTTGCTAGGTTGGAAGTTGCATTCCTCTCGACTTGAACAAAGCGTGTCACCCCCAGCATACCACTGCCATAGTAGTTGGTATTATACTGATTGCTATATCATAACAAATGTTCGTTCCATACGAGACAGTTTAACGCGTTGCACCCCAGATTGCCTATACCGCGCCTGTGTACACATCGCAGCAGTATGACCAGTAAAGCCAACGGTATCAACGAGAACCAAATATGCAGAAAAGTAGGGCCACTGTGTATGCCATCTTTGAAATGGGGAAGCACCTATATGTAGAACAAGGTCTCTAGATTAGTCTCTAATATAGGCCAACACCAAATTGGCGATTTTTTGCCAACCAAAACATAAGCTAAGAGCAAAAGCAGTCATATTTTTCCCGATTTTTTTCACGATCATGACAGATCAAAGACTTTGTTTAATATTGCTTGAAGCCTGGTCTCGCTTTCCGGAACAAACAGGTGACTGACCGGGACACTAACTCAAGAAATGGGCTGTCCTGGTCAAACCGAGCAATTGGTCGTCCGATTGAAAGCCCGAAGCTTCTGTTAGCTCCAGAGCTAACATCTAGAGCTTCAACAAGCAAGCTCTGAATACTAGCTATCTCGTTGGAAACAACTAACGTAGATCCGCATCAAACACGCTATAAATTTGACTACTAAGGCTCATATATTTCAGAAACAGTGTCAGTGGTAAATTGTTACTACTAGAGACCACTGTACTGCAGTTACTGGGGCTCTAGTTCTAGACGTTTATATTTTCGCTCGTTTCAAAATAAATTGTGAAGTTATGCCTCTGTTCAGTTTCGCAAATTAGTTAGTAATGAGTCGTCATAGGAAGGAGTTGCTCGGGGCTCCAAAAGCGCGGAGCCCTAGGCCATGGCCTATGTGGCCTATGCGTAAATCCGTCACAGTGTAGAGGTACAGAGCATACGTCCCCCTTTTTCAGCAAGACAGATAAAGTAAAGAGAAAAATCCCAGTTTTCGAGGAACCGAGTTCCGGTATCCCGGCCATAGTTGCTTATTTGTTCCTGAAAACTGAGCTGGCTGCAAGCAACAGGAAAAGTAAAGGTTATGTCAGAAAATTAAACAGACAAGCATTGAAAGGTACCGTTGCGGGCAAAAGAAATGGTCTTTTCTTGCTCATTTCTGTATTTTTGGAGAAATGTTTGCATGAAGCAGAGGCATTTACTCAAATTCTTCGATTTCGAGATACACTCAAATTGCCATAACCGTTATTTCAAATTTTAACAACTATGTTGTCCAATGCCTTGTGCAAAGTCGTCAGTCTTGGTTCAATTGACTCATGTGAACGATGAAATGTCTTTTGCGTTATTTTGCCACAGCGAATTTGAAGTGTCAGTACTAATTTATACTTGTTAAAACATGCTCTTGTTCAATTTTTTATCTTATTTTTGTATTTTTAATTCCGACCGAAACCAAACGTTCCAAGAATAACTGAGTTCGACTGGCATTGTTTACGCCATGAATTTAATGAAGTTCATAAGTACATTTACTGCGCTGGAACTTCCAGAATGAATTTTAAGCACAGGCAGTCAGGCACACAGACAAGCTTTAAGTTGTCATGCTCTGTAGCGACAGCACGACTAAGCGAAACCATTAGCTTACCATACAACAGCACTATTTTATTGTTGCTATAATAGGACTAAGAAAACTATTACAATGTTGATAATTCAAAATCATTCGGATCAATAGTTGCGTTTCTTTTAGTGCGATCTTCATTGCAGAAAACCCAAAGATTGACAACGACTGCGGCTTACCAAGCTTAATTGAACTGGATCTTTCGGGTAAGTCTGGAGTGGTATATTGTTGTCATAGTTGTGCTTTCCTCGCAAATGTAGATAGAACAATCAAAATCACACACGCATGCACATTGCACTGTATTTTGTGCGAAATCTGGTCTGTCTAAAATTAAAGAAATCTGTCATATCGCTCAAGATGCGCGTAAAAGAAGACATGTTCAAAACGGATTCAAATCTCTTTATTTAAATAAAATTTCAGGAAAATTTTAGAGTTACGCGAAAATGATTTCCTATCAAAAACCTTTGTTGATTAATTAGATTTCACCACCTATATTTAGACTAGTTACTTGAAAATAGATATGTGTAAGTCTGAATCATCGCAAAGCCATGAAAGCAGAGCCCAGTCGGCTGATTCCTCGAAAGCTTGCAGCAAAACTAGAACTCTGAATTGTAGATTTAGAGACCATAGGCGTAGGCGGATATGGAAATAAAAATCTTTGACAAAGAGTTTTTGACAAAAAGTTCAGCTTATACATAAACTTTAGATAATAAAAATGTACCTCTGTGAGCAGATATATTTTAATATTTGATTGGTGCTAAAATAAAACTGAATAACGTGATACATGTGCTGCAACGAAACTACACTAACTTCAGTGACAATTAAAAACATTAGGTTTGCTGTTAGCATTCGAGGAATCACCTGAGTGGGCTCTGCTTTCATCTTTTTTCGATGATTCAAACTTGCACGTATCTAAATTCAAGTAACTACTCCCCACAAGGAAGATAAACAGGTATCAATCAGTAATTATTTCAGTAGGAAATCGATTTCCCGTAATGCAACGCATCCTCAGTCCTAAAAGCTGCAAGCAATGCTTCCGGGTGAAACGTTGAAAGGCTAAAGCAAGAGCAGACAAAGCAAACAAACTCAAGACTGAAAAGGATACATCAGGACACAAGCTTCGACAATCAAAATTTTTCTAGTTCTTAATTTCTTGGTCCCATGCTGCTTGATTTATCTCCCTTGTGAAGAGTAGTTACAACTTCAGTGACTTTGTTTTCAGGTGTCAGCGACAACTTACCTACAAAATGCTCGTCTTCGGCAGTAGCTACTTTTGTCAAAGGTATCAAGTTTCATAAACGGATACGCGCGGTACATTTGCTCCATTACAAAATGTCTTTTACTGACTTGATCGAGTTGTTGAACGTCTGCGAACAACATACGTCCATCCAATTGGTGACGTAAGTAGACATTTCACATATTGTTTGGGTATCACTCGCAAATGTCAACGCTGAGTATGCCAGCTTTATCTCTTCTTTGCGTTGGCGTCAAAAGTTTCTTATAAATTTCAACCACTTTTTTGTTTCACTCCTGCATATTAAGCAACTTTCTTGGCAGCCAGGATTTTCAACAAGTCAACAACATTTCCCTTCCATCCACTTATGAACACTGATCACGAGCTGGAAAAGTCTGTTCCCAGTGTGAATCCAATCCAGACTACCAATTTGAGAGGTCCTTTATCCAGGGCCGATGTTAGGTGGTTTGGGCTCCCCCAAGCCTGGATTTTGGGCCCTTCATTATACAAGATATTGCATTTAACAACACATAATATTTAATTATTTAAACAGAAACATCCATTTATTTTAACAAATGTTTATAATCTCATGTTTCAATGTACTGTATACATATACCGAGGACACAAGAATGGTTGCCTAATCAGTGGTGGGTTTAGGGTTGGGGAGGCCCGAGCAAGACTAAAAAGGGGGGCCCTCTGATGATGTCATCATACTCAGCCAACCATAATAATCACTTTTGATTTGCCTAAGATACGGCCACCCAAGGACATGTTCCTGAGACCACGGCATAACTGAAATAGCAGGAGAAAATGCAAAAGGGTGTTCATGATACACAACGTTGAAAACACTGAAAGTTGGGAAAACAAGGCTGGCAACACATAAAAGTTAGGCAGTAACAAGTTGACATAGCCCTCACTTCTTTATTTTCGCGTCCCATTTCTCTGCATTCACCATCAATAAACTACAAAGTTTACCCCTTTGGAAGTTTCACAACTTCCCCCTTTGAAAAAATGCTTGATAGTTGGTATCCTGAATTTGTTCACATTCATGTCTTTGTGGGAATCCATGAAACTATAAAAAAACAACCAAGAATATTTAAAACACTAAATTTGTTTTAAATTTCATCCTTTTAACCGAAAGAACATAGCATACAAAAGCATCCAATTAGAGACTTGTTTTGGAAAACTTTGAGGCTGGATGAGTCAAGGCTGTCCTCATCTTGCATTGACATTAGTTGTTTGAAAAATGTGCAAAAGTAGGAAATAATTCATCATGTACCTTATCGAAAACATTTCTCCTGCAGCAAGTAGCCTACACAATTGATTAAATCTGTGCTAAGAAAAATCGGTTCAAGTTATACTGGCTAAGAGCTGGCAAAAGAGCTAAAACATCACCTACCAAGTCTACCTTAACCAACCATTTACTACTCAAGCTTCAAATAACCTGTGACTTCACGCATAGGCTAAATCAAACCACCTAAAATACCTGAAATATCTGCAGAAAAAATGAGTATTCATAATACTCAAAAATTGCCATTTCTGCTGCGTGATAAGAAGCATGAATGTAGCCTGACTTATTAACAGTCTTTACAGCGCAACAGCAATAGTACAAAATTACTTTGTAAACTAAAAAGAAAATGTCCTTTAAATTAAGAGATGTAGTGTGGTCCATGCTATAACAATTGCATGTTGTCTTATTTTCTGATGGAAATGTTCACTAAAGTACAACATCACATGAAATGAGAAATTTGTCTAACCTTGTCAACTCAGAGACATAAAAAGACTACTTTTTGTTCATCTGTGGCATTTCCATAAATTTATCAATATAGCAAATACTTCAATCTCTGCAAATCATCATTTGGTATAAGTAGACCTATTTTCTCTTATTTGATAGGGGCTTTTCTGAACTTTTTGGAAGAAATTTTAACCCACAATTTTTTACGTATGGAAGTTGGTTTGAAGCTTTTCTTTATTTGCACACTGGAGATGGTTGTGGGGTCGCTCCGAAAGCAAGGTACTTACGTATTAAAGTTGCTGCTGGGGGCCCATTGAAAGCAAGGTACTTAAACATTGAAATTGCTGTTGGGGGCCCCTTTGAAAGTAAGGTACTTACATTATAACTGCTGTTGGGGGTCTCTTTGCAAGCAAGGTGCTTGCATATTTCAGTTGCGGTTGGGGGTCCCTTTGCAAGCAGAGTAGTTACACATTACAGTTTCTTTAAGGCCTTCGATGAAGTTTTCTTCGATGAAGTTTAAAAGCAGAGTAGTTACACATTTCAGTGGCTGTTGGGGGCCCCTTTGAAAGCAAATTACCTTCAAATTGCAGTTGCTGTTGGAGCCCCTTTGAAAGGAAAGTACCAGCGCATTACAGTTTCGGTAGGCGCCCTTTTGAAAGCACAGTACTTACTTATGATCTGCTTTATAGTGCATTATATGAGTGAATAATAAGTTTTTTATCAAAAATTAGGAAAATTCACGCGCGTAACACATCAAGGGGGCCCCCAAAAAGGGGGGCCCGTGGCAAGTGCCTCGTTCGCCTCCCCTTAAACACACACTGTGCCTAATATCTAAGGTAATAAATCGAAAGATCAAACGAACATATTGCGTGTTAGCCACCAGGCATTCTTCAATCAAATCTCTTGCTCTTCTGGTGTGAATTTATTAGGAAAATATCCTACCGCTTCGCCCTCTCATACGACAGGTAATTTTCAAAGGAAAAACAAAAATGTGTACGCACTAGCGATAAACAACAATAATAGCAAAAGCTACGCACAAATAAAAAAGGCGCTTTTGAAAAATACCGATGAGACCAAAGGGTTCAACATTTATAGCAGTATTGTCAATCAAATTTTAGAGATAGTCACTGAAAACCAAAGAGTTACAAATGATAGAAATTACCAGGATGTACACTTAATTGAAACGATTAATCAAATAAATTTCATTGTACAAGCGCGAAACGTGATCGTTAACATTCTGATTTGAAAAACTGTTTAACTTTAACATTTAAGGACAGCTTTATCATTTAACGTTAGGCTGTTTTCCTAAATTCAAACCAGAAGAGCAAAAAATTTATTGATCTAACACTTACGATTCGCCTAACTAGCATAATACACTGAAGACTCCATTACAAGACCACATAGACCAGCTGTGTCCAACCCGCGGCCTATAGTCGAAGGTTTCGTGCGCCCCAGTTATCCTAAATACTGACAACCTGTCCTTTTTGATAATCTTAAGTTTGACATTTTTGATGCAGCTGGTCTTCAGTGCCACTTTATCACGTCTGCACCATTGCATTTAGGATCCGAAGGCTTCCATTACATTAGTACAAACTAAATTTAGTTTGCTAAGATCAAAGTAAGCCATTCAATGTACAGCCCTCATTAATATGTCATTCAATGTGCGGCCCTGGTCTCAACCAGGGCCGGCCTTAAGCCAATGCAACCGATGCAGCTGCATTGGGCCCTGCGCCATGGTGTTTGGGTAGATTGTTCATTTTTGCCATATGCACCTTGTGCTTGAAAATTCAGTGGAAGCGCCATATAAACTTCATTGTTAACAAAGATCGCTCTCGTCAGGACTAGCAAATTTCCTCTCGAACGTTAGCATACGTGCTCAATTCTCGTGTTAGTGCTGCACTGTATATCTGCGCTCTATCACAATCGTAACACGGTTGACTGAACACGATAACGTCATAAATTCACTGCTCATTGTGCCCCGCGCCCAGGTCTTGCATTGGGCCCCGCATCTGCTAGGGCCGGCCCTGGTTAAGACAGTGACAGAATTTTTGGCTCAGTAAGCCAACTGAGTTGGACATGGCTGACATAGACAAACACGAAGATATAAACAATATCACGCAAAGAACAAAATATTTTTCTATATTACCAACTCGAATATAAGTAAAAAGTCTTACTTCTCTATGTAATATCGTGGATAAAAAAAGAAACTTTTGTAGACAAACACACGACGTTAATAAAACGGGCGCCATGTTGTGATAAAGGCTTCAAACACTGCTGTAAAACGATTTCTCATTGGCTAAAATATAACTGCACTAACATGAAAGATACAGTGTCATTGATTAAATAACTGGATTTCTCATTTGTGTAAAGTGTTGAGTTTCCCTTGAACAACTCTGATCCATGATACCCTGGATATTAGAGATGCTGGCTACGGATACGATTTTACCAAATTTTATACCTTGCAAAAACCGGCTATTCTATTCTTGTACAGTGAAAGGATACAACACAGGTCTACATCATAATTTTCCTGGATAATTGCTTACTACGCTATACTAAAAATGCTTACAATCAGCGTGGATTCAACAACGTTACCTACACAACTGCTAGCTTACCAAGGAAAATGCTGACAACGAAACTACCCACAATACACTTCGCAATCATTGGCTGATAGATAACAGGAAGCTGTGGGTCGTGGGAAAATACTTTATGTGACGTATTAGCTAAATATGAATGTTGAAAGGGGAAATGTGTGAAATCGATTCTTGGTGAAATCAGTCCTGATGTGTATACATGCCTTAAAAAAGGTCTTCAGTCAGATTTTGGGACCTTTTTTATCAGTCGGCGGTACGGAGGCCCTTTCTCTGGCTCTGCCTTATTCAACGCACTGCAACGTTCACTCGGCAAAAAAAATGTTAAATGTTATAATGATGAAAATAGATCTGAATAGAGTTTATCCCTTGGCTTGAAATATTTACTTTGTCTGAAACGCTTGTAGCATAGTTTTGGCTTGAAAGACATTGTTTAAAAGAATAAAAGCTACCAGAAACGCTATTTGTTGCATAACGTATTTAAATTCAAAAACTGCTTAAAAGAAAAACTTCAATCAAAGGAGCTAAAAAGAACTCCACGTCATTGTTGTCCAGTTTGCTATGAAAAGCGCAACTCCGTCCGGAACGTATCAACCCTGAAACACACAGCAATGGGCGTAATCGCTCATGTTGCTGCGAGATGATAAGCTAAACAAGTCTCAAGACAGGCTGTATGGCACCACATATAGACCATTTTTTATATAAATGTACAGCAGAGATTTTCTGGTAGTTTAGAAAGTTTAAAAACAATAGGCAAATAAAATATTACTGTATTTTGAAGTAAATTGATCAGAGTTATTTTCTGTACCACAAGCATTTGTTTCGAGAGCGTATCAGCCTTGAACGATTTTAAACTCTCGGGGCAAAATTGCAAAATAAGCGCATGTTCAACAACCTCTACTCTGTTTTTTTTTGATAAACAGTTGCTGCGTGATTCATCTTTTGATATGCAAATGTAGCGAAGTTGTATCTAACATAAAGCATAATTGTCTTTTTCCTTTGGCCTAAAAACGATATTTTTACTTTTTGAAGCATACCGCATCAAGCATATATGATCGTAAGCTTGAGAGACATGGATTTATTAAATTTGCTAATTGTTTTTTAGGATGAGTAAAAGGTTTCTTCAACACGACTCTCTTGAAACATCTTCATGGAGCTGTCTTACATCGAAGTGAAATGACGAACACGTGAAATCCAAAGAAACAATATATGATCGATGCAGTTGTACAAAGCGACGTTCATATGCTTATCAGCACCATACGCTAATTAATGCATGACCATAAAAACGTGCTGAAAAGTGGAGTTAAAATCCAGTAGTATCGTTGCTTGATTTTTATTATGTAAAACAGGTCGTGCGCAGACATTTGTGTGCTCTCTTGTATCTGTAACACACTTCCATCCAAAATTCATGAACCTGCTCGAAAATTTATCACCAAATGCTGGTATTCATCGAATTATTAAATGCTTCTTGGAATACCAATCAAGAATCTAAGTCCCGTATTCGGGGAAAAACCATTCAAACCATTCCGTGTTCTAAATAATTAACACATAAGTATGACGCTTTTCCTCAGCAAGTGAGTTGACCGCTTGTGTTAATACAAAACATCGGGGAGTCAAAACGTTGGTGTGCTTAATCTCTTACTTATGGCCATATGTTTTATAAGCATCCTATTGATAGCGTCATACTACGCATTTCAATGTTCAAACAAGCCTAGACAAAAACGTTTGTTGTTTTTTATCGAAGAACGAATTTTTCATGAACCCCAGAAGGCAAGGTCATGAAGAGAAAATATAGGATTTAACGGAAAGAACACAGGAACGAAACCTTGTCAACTCTCTCCTCCGCCGCGCTTATGATATTGCCAGTTCCTACCAACTGGTGCACACGGAATTTATGAATATTAAGCGAATGTTGTCTCGCAACGGGTACCCCAACAATTTTTAGGACCGTTGGATTCAGCAATTCTTAAATAGAAAATACGGTGTTACGCAACAACGTGGTGCACCCGCTGAACCCTCACCCAAATATGTTTCATTACAACTACCGTATTTGGGTTCTATATCTAATAACATACGACAGGAACTCAGCAGCTTTATAAGACACAAGGCTGTAGTGAACGTGAAGCTACGTT
>Ga0210059_1001284_pt1 | contig 37227 bp, 17 predicted proteins | sample Ectturendosymbi2_FD_188042 | JGI IMG/M metagenome (GOLD analysis project Ga0210059, IMG submission 188042) | Ecteinascidia turbinata endosymbiont from Florida, USA - Sample 2 (SPAdes) (version 2) | ecosystem: Host-associated > Tunicates > Ascidians > Unclassified | place: Key West, Florida... | reverse complement strand
CACAAATGTCGACTAAACCTGTCAATACGAGAGCAACCACTGCTACTCGCACTGGATGTGTTAGCTTGGGGTGGATCATAAGACACCCTTCTCAGGGCACGGGAGCAGAAATGCTGCTGAAGACTGACGACCCAACATACTCCAGCTGAAAACCGAGAGGCTTACTGCAGACAAGATCTCCGTCATTGAGCAGCTAGCCCACAAGAACAAGGCTTTCATCATCGTACTACAGGAGACCCTCAAGGTTGTTGCCCACAGCGATCCGGTGAAGCGTTGGGACTTTCGCAAGGCTGATTGGAAGCGCTTTTGCCTTTTCACAGATGAGTCAGTTGAGAGATTGCCACCTCCGGACACATCAAATATTGAGATGGCATACCAGGATTTTTGCGAGAGCCTACTATATGCAGGCAAACAATGTATCCCGCGTGTCCACCGGAAGAACTCTGTGTCATGCTGGAACAAAGAGTGCGAGACCCTCTGGACTGACTCTGATAGAGACGCTTCATCCCTATTATCTCGGCTCGTGCAGAAGAAGCAGGAGCGATGGGAGGAAGCTGAAAACCCCATCGACTTCTCGCACTCTAGCTGCATGACGTTGAGAACAATCAACAAACTTACTGGCAGGTCTGCACGCTCCTTTCACCAGTGACTCATCTTAGCCAACTCCATCGCCTCGCGACTCGCGAAGAACGGAGCACACAGATCCGGGATCGCAAGTCCATCAGGCTGGTCAGCAAGGAGCTGTCCGGCCTATGGAAGATTCCAACACCTGAGGGTCACAGTATCTCTGAACTCTTTAGGCGGGTGGAGCTTGCTGCTGCCCTCAATCGCTTGAAGCCAGGAAAGTCTCCGGGATTGGACTCCATCAACCCTGTGCTTCTGCTTCGAGCCCAAATACCTCGGAGTAACGTTGGACAGGTCGTATCGCCAACACTGAGTCATTTCGCAAGAAGCTGAAATCACTCATAGCGCTCCTGAGACGGCTTGTTGGCTCCAGCTGGGGTGCTGGAGCAACAACTCTAAGAATAGCCACCCTAGCCTTGGTGAACTCAACTGTAGAGCACTGCGCGCCTGTCTGATGCCGCAGTGCTCATACCCGCCTCATCGACCCCGCCATCAACAACGCCTTGCGAATTGTGACTGGATGCCTGCGTCCTACACCAGCGGAAAACCTTCCAATTCTCGCAGACACCAACCTGCTGAGCTCCATTGCAGTGGAGCCACACTGTACCTAGCACGCCGTGCCATGGAGCCTGGACATCTGCTCTACTCAGCGCTCACCCGTCCATCAAGTGCAGTTGCACGGCGTCTCAAATCGAGACACCCATTTGTATCTTCCGCACAAAATCTCATCAGTTCATCTGACAATAACATCATAGGTGCGGCGCGGTGGACGGATCGCCAATGGACAGCGGAGTGTACGCATAACCCCACAAGACTCCGCATTTTCATCCCCGATACCGGCACCCCCCCGGAATGAGCTTCCCAAGAAGAGCATGGTCCAGGTTATCCGCCTCCGCACCGGTGTCGGACATTTCCGCTCCTGTTTGTAGAAATGGGGTATGGCCTCCTCTGTGGCCTGTCAGTGTGGCGCAGAAGAACAAAACGTTGGCCATGTTGTTCACCAATGTCCAATCCATCGACCTCCCCATGGACTGCATGGTTTGAAGGTTCTGGACGACATAACAATCGAATGGCTGCCGAACACCTGCCCCGAGATCTATTGCGGCCAAGCAGTGGTTTAAACAACTCTCTTAAAAGACGAAGAAGAAGGCGCACGGATATTTGTGCCCCCTTGCCCCCTCGTTATGCCCCTGCTTGACACTCCCATTACTTACAGATAGCTTGCAATCTGTCTCAGCGATAAAGCGAATGTGACTGAAATGAAAAACCTTGACTTTTTCCCAGTCGATCGGATTTTCTTATTTGAAACACTCATAGATTTACAAAATAGATTTCAACGTCTTACGCCAGAATGGTTAAATCAGCGGTTCCCAAACTTTTCTGAGCACGACCCAAATATGAGGTTGGTGAACACGGCTCAAACAACGACGCAAGTCTCATACAACGTATGGAAAAAATGATTTTGTGGGTGATTTCGGCACTAAGTTGCTAAGTTTGCTCTTAATGCCAGCAATCTACCCTTTTCTGGAGTGCCTAAGCAGTAGTAGCGTTGAAAACACACGACCCCGGTTTGGATCACCTCGGCGCGATCCATTTTACGATCCTTCGCCACTAGTGTTCGGACTTCGACCCATACGTTGATAACCACCGGGACACATCAACTAACTAATCGTTATGCTAAGCTGCTGCGACAAGTATTTCTTGACTATACTGCAGAGCTGTGGTGATAATCGATTGTGCCTTAGTTTTCACAAACCCGCAACCATTTTCACACTTTGTGTAGGCTGTGTGAGTTAAGTCAAACCTATGCAACTTTGTTTAGAGGACATGTGCAACTTTCGCATTTCGTAGCGTTTAATGACATAAAATCCATACATTTTTCAAACGCGCTGAAAATCTCTATCGTTTGCCTTATCAGTTGCATACGTCAACCAGTCGCTCAAGTGTTGGATAAGATCCACGTCTTATATGCGCGCAGGATTTGTAAAGACCAACTTTGGGAGTCGTTGTCTTAAAGCAAAGTCGCTACTCGGCTTCGATTAAACGTGTGTTGGCATACATCAGCAAAATATAAAAATCGAAAACAAATGTGCAAAATACAAAATCAGCAAAAAATGTGTAAAATGTAAAAAAACAATCATATTGGCGGCCACGATGACTTCTTGCTCAACTGCATGTGTTGCCTGCTAAAGGCATGCTGCAGATCTTGCACTTGTAGCATCGAGATTTTCTCAAGCACTTTTGCAAGAAACATTCACGAACAAATGGTGACTTTGATCCAAAGCAGAACCTTGGAACTTTACTGAAAACAAACTTTCAAAACTTGTGAATTCAATGAAGATATCCTTTCTATTTGCGTAAAACTGAACACAATTACTCACAAAAAAGAACCAGAAAAATGCACCTTTACTTGATGATGTTTTAAAAAAAAGGGGCATTTAATATTCAGATGTTGAGACTTGGTTGTTGTGTGCAACCCCCTTATTAAAATTTCCGGCTACGCGCCTGGGTATATGATATTCAAGGTTTAAGCGCACAGCAGCCTGCAGGAGATTATACATCAGAGCTGTTAACCTTGACCATCTCCTGCACATGACATTGCACATATCCGCCCTTCCCCTGAGCGACTCGTCTCCAGTCGCCGACTAAGGACATTTCCTGATAATAAGGATGATACAGTCCTTCATCCAACAATCCAAGAACCGAATGTTACTTCAATGTTCACGAACAATACTTCCACGGCGTCTCAACTACAACACCAGCGCAACACCTCGCTCTGGAAGCTTGCGTTCAACTAAACCTGGCAAGAAATTGCGCCCGTCGTTTTGGCGCCTGTCTGAAAAAATGCGGGAAATCGATTTCGCGTCAAGTACGAATTTTCAATCGTGTGATTGTAAGCAAAAATTTGCAGATAAAATGATGAAAACTTAGGCAAGACTTTTACAGTTTCAAACGCAAGCAAAGGCAAGAATTCCCAACCTGGTGTACATGTGCCCCTTCGGAAACACTTTTCGATCTGAAGGGAACATTTAAGGTCAGCAACAGAAGGAAAAGATATATTTATATTATATTTATCTTCAAACATTTTCACATATATCAGTGAATATTATCTGTTAGTTCTAAAAATATGAAAGTCTTTTAAAAATAATGTGAAATTGTTTTATTTTCCTCTGCCGTTTTGTTATAGGAATTTTTAGGGGTACATGCTCATCTGTCTAAAAGCTGAAGGGGTGCATGGTGAGAGGAGCGTGAATCATTGCTTTTGTAGGCCATCGGCGCAGCTTATTCTCTTAGATACAGTGACAACAACAGCGTGCATTTTGCACTGAAGTTACCATGTTTTCTCTGCAATTGACGATAGCTTAGATTTTTATTTCGGTAATGACAGTGTAATAGTCATTGATCATGCTCCAAAGGCAGAGTGTTTTCTCTAATTCCAACGCCTTAGCATGTGTTTGAACTGCAGGAGTTTAGCTTTAGCTTTCATCATTTCAGCCATACCTTTTTGCTTACAATTACATGATTGAAGATGCGTACTTGATGCGAAATCCATTTTCTAGTAGTAGAAGACTATCAACGATTTAACATATACATTTTCTACATTTCTGAAAACTTTATAAAGCTATGTAGATGTGTGCGTAAAAGGAATTTAAGGTAACTTCACTCAACATAGGTGAAACAAGCAAGGAACCTATCGAAAATTTTAATAGGAATTCGATATCACGTAACACTACGCATCGTTAGTCCTTACATCTGCAAGCAATACTAACAGGTGGAACATTGAATAGCTAAAACACAGGAAGAGCAAGCCAACAGTTTCAAGATTGAAGTTAATAAATCACACAACACTGACTGCGACATTTAAAAGTCGAAATTACGTCTTACTCAAAGAATTGCATTCACTGGAGCTTCAGAACGTACTGCAAAATAACGTGAAGTTATTAAATCACAACAAAAGCTGCGACAATTAACATTATAAAATGCCTTTTGTCTCAGATCTGTGCATCCACTAACAGAAACTTGTTTGCAGTTACGATCAAACATGACATATTCTGCCATTTACGTCTTCGGAAATATTATAAATAGGATAACGTTTCATTAATATAGCTTTCATAGACGAAACAAATTTGCCAAATTCCATGGTTTATGTCAGTCACATCACGTGGCACTCACCCGTCGTTTTGACGATCTATAGTGGTGAATTGTTGGTTGGTGTTATAATTGCCATGACCCATAGCGTCTCCAGCTGTGCCTTCGTATCCAGAAAACCGAACTCTATAAGCATCAGCTTCGCTGGCAACGCTAAATTCTCTGAAAAAATGATTTAGTTGCTCTGGTGTAAAACACGTAAATCAGATATGCCATGTATGACAGAACAAAGACTATATCACAAGACGACGTCAGCAATGCTTACTCCAAAACCATCCTAACACTCGGTCGATTTTCTTGTAAAAAAAGAAAAGTGGCCACAAAAAGTGGCTTAATTTTGGAACAAAGAATTTGTGATGCTGGCATATCATATATTTATGACTGATTTAAGAGGATCTGATTGACCAGAGGTATTTGCAAAAAATAACAGACTTCACCATAAATGTTTCAAACGCCACCCGGTCCAAATTGTTGCACTTCGGCAAACTCAGGACTGGAAGTCATGTTACTTAAGGATGCGCAAAAAACGCGATTGAAAGTATTTGATAAACTTTGATTTCCAGTAAGCATCTTCTGAAGTTACAATTTATGCACGAGGTTCCCAACCTGCTAAGGTGAAACCTTTTGTGAAGTTTGGAGCGATTATGTCGAATTTCAACCAAAATATATTATACGTTGGTCATAAGCGGCAGGTAACGCTTTCTGTGTTTTGTTGTGAATATTACGGTTCTGCTCGTTAATTTTCTAATCACAAATGTTTACAACTAGAGCAACTTTCTTTGTTATAAGATTTTTTTAAGTAAAACTTTAAGGATCTTAAATTGATGGGATGATAAGTATTCTCGTTATAAGCTAATGCAATTTAGCACCTGTCTTTCCGCAAACCTTACGAAAATTGTCATCTACTGTAGATTGTTTCCTTTGCTTCACAAAGTTTAGACCATTTATAGCAGGGGTTCCCAACTTTGTGTTTGCTATGTTCCCGTTCAGAATTCCAACAGCTGAGCATTTACCCCTGAAATCTCGTATGACAAAATGTTTTGTCATGATTATTTATAGATACTGTATATTTAAAAATAAAAATATTTCGAAATACATGTTATGTAAATAAATTTGTCTTTTCTATTGCTAATCGTAAATGTACCCCTTGGGAAAGGCAAATGTACCCCTGCGGGTGCATTACCCCAGATAGAGAACCTTTGATCTAGAAGATATGACAATGTTGATTCACTTCGGGTGATCATTGCTCGAACATAAGACTGAAGTATGAAAAATCTAGCTTGAAGTTTACACGCATGCAGTGATCCAAGCCTCACCGCACCTACCTATATTGTGAGTAAGCTGATGTTCCATCCCACGCTCCCAAATCCACACGCAATCTGCATCTGTTGTCGCCTGTCAAGCGGTGAAGTTCATCTAAACCTGAAAGTTTAAGGACGAAAATCTTCCTCTGCAATTGTAACCATTAATTGCTTATACAAACATGAAAGTTAATTGCCTACATTTTTGTTTGTTGCTTCCGCATTAACCAATTTGTAAGCAAAATACGTTTTGTTAATTGTATGTGCCAATGTGTTTCATTTTGCAGAATTGAATGAATTTTTTTAGTTTTGATTTTTCTAGTCCCAGAAAAGTATACTTTCATTTGTTTTGCATTAACATTTTTGTTGAAAATTGCCTGATTTGAGCAAAAGCACTAATTCATTATTACTGCATTGACGAGCAGTGCACTGTGTATTGTGTGGCGGCAGGCAGATGGCGCCACATGTAAATAAATGTTCACCGCTAGATGGTGCCCTTGAGAAACAAATCACTGTGGTAGTCACCACAAGCGAATCATTGTAGTTCACTTTTTCTTATATAATGATAGTGCAACCTAGTAGTAGTAGAGTGAAGTCAGTGATGGATCTCTATTGCTAATGGTTGCTTTCTTGTTAATTAATGCCCCGAATTGCCGTCTTTCCCTTGTGCTTGATTCAGTACTTCAAGACGATGCAGTCAACTACAACACTTCCTAGCCGTAATACAAGACAAACAAATAATTGAAATAAATAAAAAACGAATTGTTGTGAGTTGTACTGTATTAAATCTGGGGAATAATCCTCTGAGTCTACTATGTTAATGCTGGATTTGCAAATTAACAGCAGTTTTGCGCACAAAATTTCAAACCTGTCACTGACATCATCCCAAGTTGTTAGTCGAGCCGTGCTTTTCGTGTAGAACCGGGTTCAGGCTTAAGTTTGTCAAAAATTTTTGGGCCGACTTCGGGCCTGAATACCAATATTTTGTAGCACTCAGAGTGACATACATTTTTTGTGTTCACCGTAACTTCTGTCAGTGAAATGATTGTGATTTTTGTTCAGCTAATTCTATTTGCAAACACAGCTGCGTTCTTTTGTTCTCTGCTCGGATTAGACTCACTCTCATACTCTTTTTGGAAAGGCGACAGTGGTGAGACGCGATGAAGTTGCTTCAAATATATCAATCTGTTACTCGCTTATTGGCTATTTAAGAAAAGCGAGCCTGCAAACCGGCTTTTCATACTTGCAACGCTATACTAGATAGTTTCTTTTACGTCTATAACCCGTGAATGGTTTCTAGATGGCTTTTTTTTAATTTTGAGAAACATTACATTTCTCAGTGTTATCGTTGACCAACAAGCTAAGTTTTTGCTTGTTAAATTAAATGAATATACTTTCACATCCGCCTACAGGTAAGTTTAAATCTTGACTTATGCCTAATTAGAATTTTGAGTTTTGTGGTGCCCAACACCTTCAGCATTAATTGCAGAACAGGTGTGAACTAAGTTGCAGTTAACGATTTGCACATTTGAACAATTAACTTGTTTTCATATATATTGCTGTAAAATCAGACGAACCAAAAAACGTCTTGCGCCATGGTTTCTCCAAAATTCAAGTTGTGAAATCCTAGCTCCAGGTATAAGCAACTTGATAGCGTATTCTTTAGAATACTCGAGCCTATAGAAACTTAAACGAAAGCTTCCAATTTCGGCATATCAAACGTGGTGTCTCTGCACTACGTTTTCTTTCTGGTATTTTTCACATAAAGGCACAGGATAATTTTGCGCATGTGATGCTTCCATGCACTATACCGACTCACAAAATCTCTTGAAATTGCTCTTGGAATCCCTTGAGATGCAGCGTTTCGTATAAACGCATTTTTCTACTCCGTGATTTGATGATGGTCGTCTAACTGGACACTGTCATCTCCATTGCTGTTACTACGCCATGCTTTTGAAACAGCTGAATTTGTGCAGGCATGACGAATGCACGGTGTTTTTATCCTCAAAATCCTCGTGAACGGTTCCTAACTACCTCAAGATAAAGTGTTTGCTAAGGCCAAGTGTCCCACTGGTCTTGACATATTTTAGTTATTACAAGGAATGTTAAGAAACGTACTTACGCGACACACTGCTTTCACCAAATCAAAGGCAAAACGCGCCTGTTTTCAGGTTGACATCAGAACGTTTTACGCCATCATCACCTGCTCTGTGTTTAGAAATCGTGGAATAAATCACGTGTTTTGTTTTTGAAGTTGAACCGTGCAAAATGAAAAAAACGATTTTGAAAATGAGTGTCAAAAACAAGAAGAAATTCGTCTTCCTCTTACTGCTTCCTGATTATGGCCATCAAAAACATATGATCATGCTTGCAAATGAATTCATGTGAATCCGAATTGATTTGGAAAATACTTCACTTACTCAATCGTCATGTGGTTGAGTTGTTAGTATACTGAACCTAACCCAACCTGGACTTTGTAGTGTTCGAAAATTCTAAAAATAAATTATATTTCTTAATTAGTGATTCGGATTTGAAATAGCGTGAATGTTCTACTATCAATACACTTAACTTCAAAAAGGTAACATACAATGGAGTGCACTTACCAATCCAAAACTCTGTTTCTAGAGTTCCAAACCCAGCTTTGTATTCATTCCATGTCCGACGATCAAACATGACCTGACCGTTGAATCGACGTTGAACAACCTGAAACAGATGCCGAATGTTTTTAAGTAAATTTTTCCCATTTGTATATGATGGTAAAAAGTTGATGTTTAAATTCCAGGAAAATGCAATTTCTTTGAAGCAACCTTTCAGTAAACCAAATTGATCCTCGGCGTGTATAAATCGTTGTAGAGAGAACGTAGCAAATCAGCGGAATCCGTTTATTTCCATGAGTCTTAGGCGGTGGCCATTTTTAGCCTGGTGTTGTCATTGGAAATGTTGCTTCAACAAGCCATTGAGCCAACTATTGTAAACATTTCATGCAGCATTTAGAACTGAGGGTGCGTAGCGTTACGTGAAATCGAGTTTTGATTTTGAAAGAAATAGCAGATAGATTCAAAATCGCATTTGTGGAGACTAGGTAGTTGAAAACAAATACGTGCAAGTTTGAATTATCGCAATAAGAAAAAAGCAGAGTCCAGTCGGCTGATTCCACGAAAGTTTACAGCAAACCTACAGCTTTTAATTGTGTTCTGCATTTAAAGCATAAATGTAGGGAAAGCTCGTGGTAACGTTGTTCGGATTTTAAGTGGGACCAGAAACAATGATTTTTGTTCTACTCAGTAGAGTGCAGAGGGGGAGGGGTGAATGGTGTGACGGCCCCGGGCATCCCAGGCAGAGGGGCATGCAAAGAGATTGCAAATTAAAATTCTGTAAATAATTTTTCTTATTGTAAGGCTAGCAACACATGACGCATAGATTTAATTTTTCGTAACATGTTTTTGTCAGTACTAGCTTTTACGCATTCAAATGCCGGTAGTTCTCAAATTCGTCAATGCCAGGGAACTATACTCTAGTTGTGCGGCGCACACCTAATCAAATTGATAGTGAGGTGACCTTTTCCAGATAGTCCTATCAAGCTAAAATCACAAAAAGATATTGAAAGATAATTATGGACATTTAATCGATTTTCTGATCGAAATTTCAAAACTTTCCTATTTCAACTTCCTTGACTTAGCTGACTTTTTTGATGCATCAATAGTTTCGCGTTTCCTTTCTTGATGTGGCAATCTGGGCGTGCGCTACTACAGCCGCAAGTGTGTGCTTGCACATCGAGAGCAGTAAATCGTGAGCAAGAGCAACTCCCAAGCAAACTGTGCATCATGTCGAGCGTCGTCATTAAATGGCAGCAGGGACGCCCGAAGAGCTGTAGGGGATGGGACGCAGTGAAACGTTTGGGGGCAATGGAAACTTAAATAAAAACAAAGCAATCTTTACCAATTATCCTTGCTTCTGTTAAACAAGAATGTTGACTTAAAATTAATAAAATAAACTACAGAAAATTTGTTTCATTTCAAACATGATACACCATGAAATTATCTATGATTCTGTTGTGAAAAAGACAACTTCGCCCCATTGCCTCACTTATGAAGGTTAAGGGGAAATTCATAACTGCTTACCGCTATCAGCAGTCACTATCTTGCTGCATTACCTGCCAAGATGTTTGCGCTCAACAGTCATGTTATATGCGGTAAAACATTTGCTATCGTAACATAAAGTGAACATTAGAAGATTTGTTGTCATGTTATTCTTATACAATAAAGGCCAACAGTAAAACAATCCGCTCGCAACTTTCGCAAGCAACCTACCTCTGCAGGCAAATAAGCGAACTACAATCTCACCACTGCATGACACCAGAACAGCGAACCTGGCTCAAGTGCAGTGGGAGTGTCATACCCGCAAACAAATTATCAATGCAAGATTTAAATCAATTAATTGGAATCGAGCTGTTGATTCAGGTTTTCTATAAAATTTTGATTTTTACACCCAATTGCCAGGGGGCAAATGCTTGTGCACCCCTGCGGCCGCCAATGGTTTTGACGCACCATGCGTTCAAAATTGTTTGTTTGAATTCAGTGTAAAAGCGCACTATAATAGTCATTGTCTTCACATTTCATGTTCAGCAACAATGTTGACCTTAAAAATAATAACAGAAATTATAGAAAATCATTCCGAAATTTATTTGTGCGCGAATAGCTGCGATGAATTTGTTTAAAGTCGATCTTGATATATCATGAAATTACTTATGATTCTGCTGCGTAAGGGCACCTATGACCCGTTGCAACCCATTCAAAAGACAGAGGGGCAGTTCCCCCGTCATGCACCGTTGTTACGGTGTCCCTGATTGGCAGTTCAGGTGGTTTGATCACAACGGCTGATACAAGCCCGTATCTGTTCTGTTCCCACAGCAGTTGTACATATCACAGATACATAATAAAAAAGGAAAGTTGTTTTGCGTACTTTATGCGCATTCTAAATTCTTGTGTAGTTTAGCAAGTTTCAACTGTTAACCCTGGGTGTCCGCCATCCCAGCCGCATACCTTCTCTGCTTGACTGCTATTCGACGAGAAATTGGCGCAACCAGATGTTTTAGCAGTTGCGAACTGCCCTGTGGTAGCGTTAAGTTTGTTTTACTCCACTATTTTAATGCGCTGCCCTATACATTTGCCAGTAGTACAGCCTATAATTTTGTTCGGGAGGGACCAGTTAATCACATCTTCAATCACTGACGTCTTTCTAAGAGTTGAACGTTCACAAAATGTGTCAGTTAAAACCTTGGAAAGTTTGTTTCGGGGGTGCCATAGCCTCTTCGGCCTGATTCTGCCTGCGGCACTGATTTTGCAGTTGTGAACTGCGTTGACATGGCACTTAGTGTGTTCTTCTGCCCAGTTTTCACGCGTTGCCGGATATTTTTGCAGTTACGAACTGCTCTGTCTTAGCGTTGAGTGCTGTATTTTGTTCTGGTCTCCTAATTTGGAGCGCTGATATGTTCACGACAGTGGCACATTGTACAACGATTAGAGTGCGTGTAGAATAATATGCATGTTGTGTCAACACACTTCGCCAAAACCTTGGCTTAGAAACGTGAAAATGACGTGATATTGTGACGTCACAAACAGAGTATATCCGGTAACAATGACCAGCATACACAACTGTTCAATACTAGAATTTGGTAGGAGGGGATACAATCAAGCAGTCGCCCCGGGCATCACTAGGGCTTGCCACGCCACTGGTTCTACTTATTATTCACTAAATGCAGCCCACACGCTTGAACTACAGGCGGACATGTGCATCATCAACTGAATTTTTTGATATTTGAGACTTTTTCTGCCATGTGGCAAGTGGTTTTTTCAGTAACATAAAAATATCAACTTCGCAGATTTTCGTTGCGGCGTAAAACAATTTCCTTTCTCTTTTGTGTTGCGAAAACTCTAAATTGCATCTCAGTTTTGGACTGTATCAAATGTGGGGCCGCATAACGTTTTTCCTGTTTTCTTTTACTTCACTGGTGTATTCCAGGTTTATCCTGCGTTTTATGCTTTTTCACAATTCATGAAACCATTCTTGTTGGTGTATCTCTGAACCTCACGCAGTAACCTTGTCATTGGAATAGTATTTTGTATTTACACGTCCGCTTGGGATTTTATCTGATAATTAAAAAAAATCAATCATTTTGCCATAGAAAGGAGAAGATGCGTTTGCATGAAATAAATAGCTTACTTCTTTAAGATTAGTGTACCTATTCAAACATTGTTTTTATAAACCTGATTTCCAGTTATTTCCATCTTTTTGTTTGGCTATTTACAATGTCGTGCATACGCACACTAACTGCGTCACGAATGCTTGGCACGCAACTCACAAAGGCAATGAAATTGATACGTACGGCATGTACAGTATGTACAAAATAAAAACCGATATAAGCAATGTTTCGAAAGTTTTTTATCGCAGGGAAAAGTACGAAGCAGCTTTCAACATCAAATATCTAAAGCTATTCATAACTGCTGTTAGACAACACTGGTTTGAATCTTTCGTAGGAAAACAAGGTTGGAAAATTACGAAAAAGTTTTTTTTTAGAAAAGTAGCTTTTATAACAACGAGATAGATTGATCAACATCAAAATTGCCATCTGCTCAATTTTCGCACTTTTTTGTTTATTGTTGTTAGAACAGTTAGAGTGGTGATTTCGAAACAGGTTAAAAAAATTGTTTGTAGTTGCAAATAAAAGCATATAGGTATTCGCAATTGCGTGATATACTGTAAAAGATTTAGTAGTTAGGTTTTCCAGCATTAGTTACTTTACAATAAATTGTTTTCTTCACCTTTTCAAAACATCTTGTCCTTTGGGTAGCAGATCTAACAACAACTAGAATTCTGACGCGACAGTAAAGCTTGGCAAAGTCCACATAAGAAGATAGGCGCTTGATGTAACTAATCTCTTGGCATTGACAAAAATCGCTGCAAGGTCCCAGTTGGATCGAGGATAAACGTAGGTTTTACTTTAAGTGAATCTAACAAACTCTATTCAAACTTTGATGCCACGAATCAAGTTATAAAAAGATATGGGTCATATTTGCTGAGGAAAAAAATGTTATGAAAACTCGCTGGAAAATGTCTTGTTGTGAAAACTATTTCATAAAAGAAATTGCACTTCAGCAGTAATCATTTTTTGTGAATAAGCACGTTATCTCAGTTTCCAATTATAAAAGAGGCGTCTTCCTTGTCATCAACCTATTAAGTTTATTTGTTTCATTGTACATTGCGGACTACCCACATTGTTTTTTTCTCCAAACCGATTTAGCTATAAAATATTTTACCATGATGGGAGTGTTGTACGAGCTTGTTCAACTGCAGGGATTGCATCTACAAACTGCAACCTCCATTCAAGCCTTAGCCAAATTTGCAAGCAAGTTGAAGCAACACCACAGGTCTTATCAGTCAAAAGATTTTAATGATTACCAAGAACGGTCAGTAATTTCTTCGCTGATGGAACTTCAATAACACTGACATGATTGTCGTGATTCCATAACGCATAAAGCTTCAGATTCAAATGTGCACCGTTTACAAGATCTAAATCCGTTCGTTTTTGGTTTAAAAGCGTTAAACGTGACAGCTGCTGCAATACGTACTCTCCAACTGTTGTGGCAATAAATCCTTTCCCCAGATGCCAACACGTGAATTCCATGTTTACCCAAACACTTCGCAGGATTGCCCAATGTGAAAGCAGCTTTTATTTCTGTCACTGCCAATGACAAACTTTGATTCAGCTCTGAAACAAAGAGCAATAAGTGATCTTGTCGGTAATGATTCGCTTCAAATACCTTGACACTTCAAATACCTTGACTTCAAATACCTTCAAATCACCTAAGGAAAAAATTGCAGAAGGAACAAGTTTCGTGGTCCTATTTGTCTATATTTTCGTACACCTGTAGCCACTTTCGGAACCTGTATGGGCTAACACTTTTGTGGGGAAAGTTGTTGTAGGGTTAATATATTATGTTCAGGATTAGCTTAGAGTAGAAATGACGTATCTTTATCAGCAAAAGCTATGAAGAGCGATGTATTCCTATTCGTTGTGTGAGCACTAATCTTGTCTCCAGACTTATCAATTCGACATTTTAGGTTGCCAAGCCTAAGCAAAGCTTCTTTAGGGCTCTCACCACTTTAAGTTCTTTTGCAGATTTCCAATCCCTGCAACATAAATTTTTTATACTATGTTTTGCTCGAACAAAGATGGCCAGTTGCGCGGAAACACAAAACAAGCGGCCTGCAATTTAATCAGTACAAACTCTCAACTGTGCGAACGCAAAGTCATCGCGGCCTAGATAGGAACGTATGCACACAAACATGTCATGAATTAAGATTGAGATTGATTCAGACCTACAAGTAGCGGGATGCATGACGAAATACCGGATGAAACAAACAAACCAGTTTGCTCGGAAAATACAAATTCAAAGCCGAAAAACGCCAAAATCCATTAACATGGACAAAATTCGAAACAGAGTTGTAGGTCAGGCTTAAGTTTGTCAAAATCTTTCGGGTCGATTTTGGCCCTGCACACAAAACTTTTGTGTAACATTCAGAGTAACGATTCTTTTCTTTTGTGACGTGCATTTGTTGTGCTCCTCGCGGTAACTACTGTGAGTGGAGTGATTGCGATTTTTCTTCAGCTAATTCTTTTTGCAAACACAGCTGCGTTCTTTTGTTCTTTGCTCGGATTAGCCTCAAGACTCATTATGAGAAGGCAACAGCCATGACGAAGTTAGCACGCGATGGCGTTGCAGCGAAAAGATCAATCACGCGATTCTTGGCTTGTAAACGATGGCCCACAAATCAGCTTTTTATGCCTATAGCGCTATCCTAGATAGCATCTTTTTTGTGTATAGCGCCATCGTGGATGGTTTCGTGATAGTTTCATTTTTTCTTGAGGCATTGCATTTTGCAATATTTTTGCTGGCTAACAAGCTAAGTTTGTGCTTGTTTAGGCCAATGTTTTGGTCAAGGTGGTTGCTATTTCGGGTGTGATAAAACCGTGTACCTGCAGCTATACCCGTAAACTACGTTTTTTGATACCTGCAGTTGCGCATATCTTGGCTCACTCAGTAAATTTAGCTTTCGGGCCTAAATCGAGCTTTGAAAATGAATGTCGGGCTCTGGCCGTGGTCGGGCTCGACCATTTTCAGGCTTCAAAATGAGGCCCTTTTACAACTCTCATCCTAAAAAAGGTATTCATCCACACAACAATATAGGATGATGCACACGAATCAATCGCCATCGAATGCGGTAAACGTGTGTTACAAGTTGTCTGCGCAACCATTTCTAAACTTAAAATCTGCGATATTTGCAATGCATTTCGTAATGTATTTTGTATTTGAGACGCAAGTCCATATGATATAGACTAGCACCCAAAGATAACAAAATATAATCATGTGGGAAATTTAAACACACTCAAGGCAAGCAGACAATCCCAAAACACACGCGACGACACTGCTGGCGGACGGACGTGGGAGGAACTTGCCAATAAGCAATTTAACGAACCATACCTTGTTATTTATTTCGGATAAACAAAAACGAAAGAACCAAGGGAAACTTTGCAACCTGGGCATGGAAAAACCTTGCGGTTATCGAGTCGCAGTGCCCCAGCACAATGAAACCACTCGGTAACACTGTAGTTATATCATATGAAAGTAAAAACAAATACACACCAGTGAATCGGACCTGAGATGAGGACCATATAGCAATGAGGTTGACTCCGGTTAATACATCCACATCGGGACATGCCGATTTTGGATGTAATAAACGGTGGTTGCAATAGCCGATTTTCCTAAACCTGTAACTAAACAACCAAAGAGATAAACACGCGCAATTTACGTTTTGTACTGTATTAAGTCAGCACTGACAAATCTCCGCAAAGTGGTTTGCTTAAGTGGAAACTTTTTTCTGAGATGGCCATCTACTTCTGCCTTGAGAGCATTAAGTATGTCCATCTTCTCAAATGCTATTCCGTCAAGTCACAGATGGTTTGCTTGTATGGGGAATCAGAATTGGATGGATTAAGCAGTGTCTGGATGTATAAATTGGAGTTTCTTAAATGGTAAATGATTACAGAAGATTCTGTTCTAACTGATTTGGATGTAATAAGTGGTTGGTTGTATTAACCGAGAATTTGTTAAAAGGCGCTACTACAGTTCAATTGTAATTACGCGAAATGGCAAGCACCACGCTACAAACCACACAAGCAATCAGGAACGCATGTCAAACGTATGCGTAAACGATAAAACAGATGAAGTAAACATATTTTTATTAAAAATTGAACAGGATGTATCCATCAGTAAATTTTGCGGCTATTCAAACATATTGCAAAAACAAAAATGCTCGGTAAACAATGCACGGAGTTGCTCTATATTCTAATTGCAAACAAAACAGCCACAATAATCGAAAAGATTATTTTATTTGATGTTTCGGCTTATGCAGAAGCCATCATTAGGAATAGGTGGAAACAGTTAGAAAGAAAAAATAAGAATGTAATTTTAAGGTATTCGTACTCTACTACGTCACATATGACATCATGTGTTTCTATTATTCATACTCTATTACATCATATACACCATTACGTGTGGGTCAAACTACATTGGACAGACTCGCCGAAGTTCAATCACCCGAATCAACGAACACAAATTTGATCAACGTTCTGAAATTTGCAAACATTTGTTGGCCAATCCCAAGCACCGTTTCAACTTCAAGCAACCGGAAATATTGGGAAGCATCGCCGGTCAGAAGAAACTTTACCTACTCAAGTCACTTCTGATACAGCAACACCAGCCAGATCTCAACGTCGATGGTTCATCTATCCCCTTCCTGCTTTTTAACACATAATGGGGTATATGACGTAATAGAGTACGAATGCCTTAAAATTGCTTCCTTATTTTTTTCTAACTGTTTCCACTTATTCCTGATGATGGCTTACGCATAAGCCGAAACGTCGAATAAAATAATGTTTTCGATTATTGTGGCTGTTTTGTTTGCAATAGGAAAAATGATCGGTATTGCTTGTTGAAGACATTATAAGATTTATCTTTGAAGTACTGTTCAAAATTGCCCTAAGATGAGTTTCTCGATGCGAAATTGTTGTTTTTACTCAATGTTTGTTTAAACTTGTTGTGCAAAACAGTTTGAGTTTAGGCATACCTTGCATTATGACGATGAACCTTGGATTATGACGATGAACCGTGCGTTATGACGATGAACCTTGCAATATTACGATGAACTTTGCATTATGACGATGAACATCAGCCATTTTCTCAAACAAGTCTTTAAATGACGTTGGCAACATTTCATGGTGAAATTTATGCATCAGTTTAGCTAATTCAAATCTATAAATATCGTGAAGTTTCAGAAGATGGAGATTTTAAACAGAGGTGTAATGTGACATCCAAAATTGTTATCAGCAAACAAACTTTAGCCTTACGGCAAGCTTCTGAGGATTCTGCCTGCTTTCTATTTTCATTTTTCTGCGACAATTAAAACTTGCAAGCGTATCTATTTTTCATAGTTAAAGGCCACAAAGATGGCGGAAAGTAAATCAGTCGCAGCTTATTGGCGGGGAAACTAGTTTCGCCTTTTTCTAACGCATCATCAGTCGTGTAAATGTAAGACAAATCTTACATGCGAAATGTTGGCATTTGAAAACAAGTAAAGGAAAACACACGAACTGTGGTTGGTTACAACGACATTACTAAAAATATTTCGAAGCTAAATGGCTGACCTCTCCAGAGACTCATAAACCAGTCACTGCTAAGAAAATCTGCGTTTGGCAGCGGTCTAGCAAAGACACTTTTCCTCTGGAATGTTTGTAAAGCCACAACAGTGACCCACATCAAGCGAATCTATCGCAATTTATTGCGTAAGGAAACTAGTTTCGTGTGTTACACATCTTCAGTCCTGCGCAAAGGTCGACATATGAAACAAAAAGAAAAAATTACGCACTGTTGTTAAGATCAAAACTCAAAATTACTAAGAATGAAGATTACAAAAATTTAAGATTACTAAAAATGAAGATTACAAAAATTTAGCACAATTGCAACTCTTCCACTAAACACAGCTGCAACACTGTTCAACGAACCCAGATCGCAACGGCCATTAGGCACTTTTTCTGACTGATAAAACAACTCATCGCTTTTGGCGTGGCTTTTTGTCTCAGGCGATCACGTGGTTTGCAACAGACCGTAACGTGCAGCGGAGAAAGTCTGGCACGCTAACTAAGTGGGGTAATTTGGTTAAAAAGGTTAACACTCCAGTTGCGATACAATAAACTAAGTAGAAATTCCATGCTAAAAATTTTCCAAGCAACAATTCGTAAGTCATTCCTTGTTTCTCAAAGTTTTTTAATTGATGTCAACTTCTTCAAGTGGGAAGCTCCAGTGGCTGGGATTCGCCTCTCCTTGTCGAAAGCAACAATTACAGGCCCTAGCTTTTCAGCGGGCATTTTGAGGGATCGCCTGCCTGGTTCTGCTCCCATCTCCTTGCAATGATTCAACTTGTGCTTATCGTTCAGCAACATTTGTAAAGCCACAACAGTGACCCACACCAAGCGAACCGATCGCAATTTATTGCGTAAGGAAACTAGTTTCGTTTGTTACACATCTTCAGTCCTTATTCAAATAGAATCTTTGGAAATAACGCACGTGCGCGATTTTATTTCCTCTGGAAATAACGCACGTGCGCGATGACGTAACGCCAGAGAGAAGCCAAGCGATTAAACAGAGCGTAACAGTTCATGAAAAATCGAGAAAGGCCCAGCCTTTCAACGTACATTGGAAGCGTGCAGTCAAGTTAATTTTTTGTTACTCTTTGTTCCAAACACAACTTCTTTGAAAATTGTTATATGTAACAGTTCGTAATATGTTGCTGTGCACGACGTCTAGTGCTTACAGAACAGAATTACTAGTTGTGACCCATGAAACAATGCAGCATTTAGGATCACGGTGGTACAAGGCTATATTATAACATTTTTAATGCGTCAGTTGATACCAAATTTCCACTTTTATCGAACAAATAAGATGCCCTAACTATTTTTGAGTTCATGGATCGCACGTGAGATTACCAGTCTAACGAGCGGTCTTTCAAAACCCCTAAATATTTTGCACACGTTCGTTTAAATTAGTTTCTATTGATTTTAATTTGGAACAAACAAGTTTCAGAAAGTTCATTGTGGTTTTTCAATAAATTAGTGAGCAAAAGTGTTGACTTCGAGTAATTTGAGAACAATTTATATGGACGCAACCATATTAGAGCTACGAAACAAAGTAGTATTAGAGCAGTATTAGGGATACGAAGAAAAATTTCAAAGACACTAAAATTTTGCTTCATACAAGCTTTTTGGCGTGCTAAGCTTATCATTACGCTCTGAAAACATGGCAATCTTTCCTTCACTCCAAAAATGTGTGCACTAAGCCACAAATGAAATATTTGAAAAATGCAAGTAATGCTTTGTGTATAACGCTGAAGTGTTTTCAAATTGGAGTTCTCATTGGTTTTCGATAAACAATCGATAAATGTAGTTTATTTAACTGTTTTTGAAACAAAAATAATTGGGTAGAAACACCAGTGCCAAAATCAATGCTTTCAATGAAATGATATTGAACAATAGGAAAACAATTCTTTTGATCGCCAGTTAGTTGCTACTTGTTATTCTCATTTTAATGCAAGAATTCGAAAAGACACTTTGTGTCAAAAGTAAGCGATTTTTCAAAAATATTAAACGACTTACTATTAACCAAACTGCGTATTTCTTGTTTAAAGGCTTCAATTTCGTCAATTGAGCCAGGCTCTCCTTTCACTCCTTGAGACCCTTTGTCGCCACGTGGTCCAGCCGGTCCGGTTGGTCCAGCTTTGCCAGGTGGCCCAGCTTCACCTTTTTTCGTCTGGCGATTGTTTGATGGAAGGCTGTTGTCTTCCCCGCAAACCCATACAGGCCTACACTCCTGACACAAAATGATACTGGTTCCAAGCGCAAAGCAGACCAAAAATAAACTCAGTTTCATGTTTAAGAAGTTCGCCTCTTCGTTAAAAGCGACAAGCAATCTCAAATTCTGTGGACGTAAAGACTTGAATATAAAAGTGTGTTTTGAAGGGTCATACTCACATTTGTCTATAGCATCAACAATTGTCATAACATCTGTTGTACAAACATATTATGCAAAAAGGAAAACACATAAACCAAACAATTGCAATTGTGCATTCTAACAAAATATAAGAACAAATTCTATTAACTCTGTGACAGAGAAACTAGCTTTACGTCGTCATTACAAGACTCAACCTACTTATGCTTCAACCTTTGAATTTTTTCTCATAAGTATATTTTTAAAATGTAATACCATCACTCAAAATTGAAAATGTTAGCTTTTTACGTCAGCATCCAGTTTTATTTCTAGTGCAAGAAACCAGGCACAGGGCTAGAATGAGAAACGTTGTTATGTTTTTGTTTGCTAGAAATTCTTTTTAGCATTTTCTGCATTTACTGCGTGCTACATTTGATAAAACAAAAGTTTTCATGAATTTTCCGCACGCCAAAACATAATTTCACCAAATGAAATGTGATGCTTTGAACATCTTTATGTCAACTCGCTCTTGACTGATTTAGTTCTGCTCTGGAGAATAGGCATTCACCGTCACTGAACTGTGCATGTTGCACCCAATTATCCAAGACATCATCTATGAACCATACTGGATTTTGTGTTAAAGCAAGCAAAAAGAAACTCTATGAAAATTATTTCATTGATATTTTTCTTCACGTTGTTTCACTTTACTTTCAAAAATATTAGTGCAGTCAATGTTGCAGTTAAAACTAACCACATCGCTTGAATGATAACACATGTGTTTATTAATTGAAATCGAAAAGCCTCGTCCACAGCGACTTGCCAGTGGTCACATCTGTAATGATCAACTCCTCACGTCAAAGAAGGTTTCATCAATTCAGCTAGAGCTTACATCCAAGGTCGCCCGAAATGAATGATGGTTAACTTCCGTCGATTGATTCAAATTCCTTGACGTTCGAATAACTATTCACACTTATCACATGTGAAATATTTTATGCTTTGAAATGGCATGCAAGTGACACTTGCAAAGAGAAACAGTTCAGGAAACACCCTACAAACGGCTTATTTGCCATAGGAAACCACTGAATGGCTGACCTTTTCAAATACCGTGTTGGAAGTTGTGCAAAGCATGATCCGTCACACTCACAAAAAGGCATTTCCTATTTAAACTCCAACAAACGCCCAACTTCGACGTACTTTGTAAAAGGTGCAAAGCAAAATATAAATGACTTTGAAAAATGCATATAATCTTGAAACTCATTAGATGAAAAATGTTTTAATGGGTTCACTATAAACGCCGCAGATATGAAAAACTGAATATTTTATCGTGAAATAGATCTTGCATTTCGTTTCATATAAATTTTTAACGCTGTAGAGGCAACGGAAGATTTCACTTATTTACTGGCTCCTATCATACATGTTTAAGGTGAAAACAAGCTTTTAAGGAGGCAAATGGCTTGGGTGTGAGTGATCACATATTTCAATTTCAATCTGTAACAAACAAATTAGCATCCTTCCTACAAAGGACGACCTATTGTTGCACAGATTCAAATGATCTACCTTAGCCTTGTTTTTGTCTTTATCGTTATAAACGGCGGATCTGTACAAGATAAGAGTCTTTTTGACAAATTCCAAATCAAGCCCAGGCAAAGTTTAGACACTGCGTTACCCAGTCATCAGCAGAACAAATTGCACACCATCTGCATACTGAAGGTCCGCGACCCCAATGAATTCATGAGGCCGGCATAATCTTGTAGAAACAAAAAATGCTTACATACTTATGCAACCTTCGCAGATAGGATAACCACAAAACATTTGACATGGTTCCCGAAGGTGTGATTCCTGTTTTTTGGGGGTCAACGACGTAAGACGGTCTTTTTGGATTTGATTTTGAGGCCAGCGTCAAGAAACATTTGAGGTAGTTCACGAAGGTGTGATTTCTGTTTTTTGGGCGTCGCCGATGTAACAAGAAAATCATCCACGTGACTTTGTATGTCGTCAATGTCAGCTGTCAACCATTCAGGCAAACGTTGCATGGTTGAGGACTTTTAGTTAAACCAAGCAACAGCGACCGCAATTGAAACTGCCTCAAACCGTGAATTTTTGTCTGTCTTTACGTGCGAGAAGGATCTGATGAGAACCCGATTTAACATCAAATCTTGAAAAATATAATGCGTCTTTCAACTTGTGGTGAATGTGAAGAATGCGTGATATTTTATATGCATCTTTCACAATAGGTTGGTTCAATGACCGAAAACTAACCCACTATTCTGTTGCCGTTGCCACTATCTTTGGGCACTAAGCACGTGGGCGAAGCGTAAGGGCCCGATGCACGTTGAGGGACACCAGAAGCCATCATGTCATACATTTTCTGTCCCGCGAGGGCACCTTGCTTCAGTGCGACCTGCCGGCTCTAGAAAAGCAAGGTCCACCAGTTGCAGGAATTTGATGTTGAAACGGATTCTTCCAAGGCGTCTATCTGAGTCCCCAGCAGTAGGGATTCAGCCAAAACATAACAAAAGCGTTGCTCAGAAACTTTTATAAAAGCCAACCCATTCCGGGTAAAGTGGGCCTAATCATCGGTCACCATAATGAAGACAGTTGTCGTATCGCTTGCAATAAGACACTCAAAGTTGTCTGAAGTGATATAAGAATGCGAGTTTTTTTCTGGTCTTGCAGTTCGTACGTCTGTTGCAGATATGATGATTGCATTCACCTACGCACCATCACTTCACCATTTGTGCCTTTGCGATTCCTTTTGATATTGCTTTGACACGTTCCATTCTGGGGTACGAGATACTCGTACTTTCATGCCAACGCTTGCCTACCGGTGTATGAGTATACTCGTACTTGCAATCCTATACCAGAAGTTGTCTCCCGGAGCCCAAACTCCTGCTTGCACAGTGTGTTGCCAGAGATTGCCTCCAGCGAACGTGAAATTGCGTTTGGCAGAGCGGGATGCCAGAGGTTGCTCTAAATCTCATATGACAAACATAACTTTCATTATTGGTATTCAGAGACGAAGTGGCCAATAAAAGTAACTTTGGACAAAAATGTCCATGAAAAACAAAAACTTTCACCGTTGGTATCTTTGGCCAAAAAGGCTCAAAAATCAAAACTTTCACCGTTGGTAACCTTGGCCAAAAATGACCAAGAAAAAACAAAGCTTTCACCGTTGGTATCCTTGGCCAAAAATGACAAAGAAAAATCAAAAACTTTCTCCATTGGAATCCTTGGCCAAAAAGGCTCAAAAATCAAAAACTTTCACCGTTGGTAACCTTGGCCGAAAATGACTAGGAAAAACAAAAACTTTTCCCGTCTTAATCCATGGCCAAAAATCACCAAGAAAAAGCAAAACTTTCACCATTGGCATCCTTGGCTAAAAATTCTCAAAATAAAAAACTTTCACCGTTGTTATCCTTAGCCAAAAATGACCAAGAAAAACAAAAACTTTCATTTTGGGAACCTTGGCAAAAATGACCAAGAAAAATGAAAAACTTTCACCGTTGGTATCCTTGGCCCAAAAGGCTAAAAAAACAAAAACTTTCCTCTTCGATAACCTTGGCCAAAAATAGCCAAGATTATTTTTTTGAAAACGAGTGACATTCGTATGGAGTCAGTGTTCTTGTGACATATCAACAACGTTAGCATTCCAGGGTAACTTTTCAAGCAATGAACATTGCACGAATGTTTTTACTTGCTTGAACTTGTTGCTTGTGTGCGCAATAAATTTGGCAACGGAAAAACATCTCGCGAGAAGGTAGCTCCACTGAGATCATCTGTATTTTTACTCTGGCAAGAAACCTTTTAGGTACCGCACAAGCCGATATATTGACATTACTGCACGATTTTTGTGATAACTCGCAAACCACTAAAGTTACGTCCACCAGGAAGGTATTGTAAGAACAGATTTTTCACCGCCCTTATTTTGGTGTACTGGCGATAGCTTTGTGGCGTCACTGGCGAACTCAAACAGAGGAAAAACTGAAAAAGCAGAGTAGTACAAACAAAGGCAGCGGGTATGTTCAAAAACCTGTACGAAAATCTACAAACACGTTAGAAAAATTCATTCGTCACAGAAAATGTCTGCCAGGACCCAAAGTTTGTAAAAATATTTCTGTAAAAATTGTGCAAATTTTTTGGAAAGTACAAAAATTAATTTGTTGATTATTTAAGGGAGTTTCGTCATTTTTCACATGTAAACTATCATACCTCCGGTACCAAACACAAAAAGATCTGAAAGTTGCAATACATTTTCACATCTGCGTCCTACAACATCCTACCAAATTTGAAGCAGAAGTAATGAGAATAAAAAACGTTACGCTAATGATCCAAATAATTTCTGACAAGTGTCCGAAAATTGAAAAGTGGCCAAAAGTGCAATAAAGCAGTTTGGAAAGTTTCGACTTTTTGTTATTGGTTGTATTTTTGCGTTGTTTCAATGCTGCACTCCGAAATCCAGTATCGGCAGCAATTTTGGCCTAAAACCTAAAAATCGCTTTTTTCAAATTGCCTTTTTTGCCCCGAGTTCCTTTTTCAGCCGCAGCATTGTTTTTCCCCAACCCTAAAACAGTGGAAAGTTACTTGGTATAGTCCTTGAAAGCACTCAACGCCAGGTATAGTCCTTGCAAAAGAGCTAAAACGGTCACAAAAAAATTTATTGAAAATCATCAAGAACTTTTGTAAAAAGTTAAGAAACAAAGCAAAAAAGCGGATTTTCTCAGAAATTCTAAGTGCAAACATAACTTGCTGTTAGACCTAACTGAAAGACCTCACGAAAACCTTTCTTGCAATGTTTTACCTGTCGACATACCTTCAGCGGTTTGCGAGTTATCGCTGATAAACAGCCGAGCAAGTCGATAAATCGGCTTTTGCGGTCCCTGAAGGGTTATTCCGTGGCAATTCTCAGGAAGTGGTCAAGGTACCCTGTCCAATTTTCCTGAAATTTTACTCAAATTGTCATTACCCCATATGATGAACATCTGCAAAATTTGAATGAAATTTGTCAAAAAATGGCATGATTATAAAGCTTTTTAGTTGGGCATGCGTAGCCAGGAGGGGGGGCAAATTATTCATAATTGGCCATGTTTGAAGCCTTATTACTGTCAAACTACATTAGTGAACAACTCAAATTTTTCAGGGATGCTAGTAACTTTGCCAAATATTGAAAAAATAACATTATGTATATTGTGATTTTCAAAGGTCATGGCCCCCAAAGTTGAATGTTTCCAGCTCTTGCTACAGATTTTCGAAAATTTTCAAACCTTACCAGCCTTAAGTCACCGCAACCACATGAAAGGGAGACAAAACAAAGCAACTTTTTGCGGCCAAGGTCCGGGCGGTTACCACAAAATCATATGATAAAAGGTTGCGTTTTCTCCGCCAATTGCTTTGCTACGTAGTCAGATGATCCATTATTACAGTTGAGTAGAAAGTCCTACCATTTTTCTTATTATTACGCCAACAACGCCACTACTTCAAGCATCTATTCCAACATTACTACCAGCAAACAAATTAATGACTTTTTCTAAAAAAGCAGAGCAAATAAATAAGTTAACGTGTAAGGTGTTGTTGGTCAATATTTGACATTTTTCTATTCAAATTTCCAAAAATGGAAAACTACGCCCATCTTGAACCAATTGGATATTCACCAAACAAAATGGACGGTCGACAGAAACAACGCATGCAGTGACATTACTTACAAAGCTAGAGATTGTCTGTAACGTTGTGTCTAACGCTGATTAAAGTGTTGTTGTGAAGCGGCGATAAATCAATAGTGATTAAAACAATATGTCCAGAACCCAATTCCCTGTAAACCTGGTCGGAACACAGGCACGGTTTTACCGCGGTATTACGACAATATCAAACTGTGAATATTGTTTGATGGCCGATTTAGAAACTTGCTTTCGAACTCCTATCTTCTACCTAACAAATATAACTCTGTTGTGCACAATGAATAAAACACACCGCGCAATGCCGGACATGCTGTACTTCACTAGCGTAGTCAGTGAAAGGTTTGCAATGCTGCTTCTTACACGCTTTTTTGAGCAATAACCGAGCATGCTTCGCAATGGAGAATGCACTTGGTTAGCCTGCAATCGCAAGGTTTGATGCAGTTCAGGTCATGCATGTTATTGCAAAAAGTAATCACACAAAACCATAACGAGTATGCTTAATTGAGGTCGGTTTGATTTGCACCGCACTTTAAGACAATTTTTGCTCTTGCATGGAAAAAATAAAAAAGAATGGGGTTAAACTTCACTAGCCTGCCTTACCATCAAACGGATTTCAATGCGTTTGAGGCTATCTTTATTTATATAGTTAGCCTAATAAGTCACGCACACGGAAAGGCACATTTCACTAGCGTGCCATTTGCAAAGCTTTCAATGCGTGTCCCAATGTGGTCTTTCTTCTGTTGTTAGCACTTAGCAGTAAATGAAGCGCACTGTCGTATAGGTAAAATCATTTACCTCCTTGGCATTGGTATGAATATAACAGCTGTTCTTTGCAGTTATTTTACTGTGTAAAAAAATCAACCAGCAAAAGTATTTTTCAAAACAGATATCATGAAATGAACTATTTTGAGTAAGTTTGGTGTTTTTCATTTCGTGTTTCTTCGTACGTCAGTGGTGGGGTTACGGATGACAAAAACAAAATTTGATAGAATGCGGTACTGCGCGAAGGTTCTGCAGGAATTTCGCAGAATGGTCGTTTGCGTCTACTTTCTAATGTCATTATCTTCTTTCAAACGCAATGGCACGGTCACAAAAATTTGCATGTGACGTCAACAACTATCTACGACTTCGGTGTGTCTTCATCAACTATGTCACTTTTCACAAATATTTTTCACTGGACCGGGATTTGAAGTTTTTTTGTAACGCGTTGCAGCTTACGACTCCACGGAGGTCACTACAAACTGAGGAGTCAATCTGGTTCAGTGGTTCGCAACCTGTGGTAGGCGAGGATCATCAAGTGGCACGCTACAAAGTTATTTAGGCTTACTAAAAATCAGTAAAGTAACCAAGTTATAATTGCCGAGTCACAAGTCGAGTCGAGTCACACACACTTCGCGTCAGGGTCATCTAAGTTGGTTTAGAGTGGAGTCATGACTTGGTCGATTCGAGTCAGACTAGAGTCACAAAAACTATGGAGTAACTTCTCATCATTAGATTGCAAGCTTGGGTCAATTTCGAGTCAAATAAAATTGAACATTTTCCTTATGTTGCTTTTATCAGCTTCACGTCTTTAGCTAGATAAAGTTTTTAACGCGTGGTTAAAATTTTTTATGCAGACTGGATTGTATTTTAACTTCCCTCCTTCATGATCAGTCAATTCCACAAGTCTAGCCTACGCATGACACCAGTAGAAGATACGGCCTCAGTAGGAAAATTGTGCCAATGCTCAACATTGACGCTAAGAACGCTCATTTCCTTGTGTGCAAACTATCTGTTTTTGTCAATAAAACATTAGTAGATTTTGTAAAAATGATTCTGGTTAGACTGCAGGGGCCACCATCCTTTTTGAAACTGCGAGCTACTCTTTGTGTACCGATTAATGCGAAGGGTTACTAGTTTGATATACACTTTTGAAATAAAATTTTTCTCAGTTTACCTTTAATTATTTTAGTACTGATATTCGTTAATGTGAAGAAAATGATCATACTAATGTTATTTTTAGAACAGGTCAGCGGGCGACCTACATGATCTTTGCTTGCGACCTGGTGCCCGCGGGCACCAAGTTGGTGGCCCCTATGCTAGAGTCTTAAGCCATTCATTGTGACTCGAGGTGAGTCATTCAGTAAATAGCCTGACTCAAGTCGAGTCATCACAACGGTAGATGATGAAATGTATGCCGATTTTGCGCATTTGACTTGAGGTCACCTCGCGCGATGAAAACGGAAATTGACAATGTCGAGTATCTAGGTGTCATAATTCATAATGAAGTTTCACGGAAACCGCAAATCAGTAGCCTACGTGGGAAACCTGCTCAAGTCTGCGGTGTCGTGTGTAAACTTAGAAATTAGGTGACTTGAAAATATAGCGTCTCAGTTATTCCAGCCTCTCACTTTCATATGTAAAGTGCTACAAAACGGAATTTCGAAATGCGTGCCTTTTCCAATAGAAGATTAAGTACAAGCAATTTTTTAAATATTTGAAATTCTCAAAGTTTTACCAACAAAATTTTGCGAAGTTTATGAAAAAGTACTACCCTAACATCCCCCTCTCTTCTTTCGATAATTTTTTCCACAACTGCACAACATGTTTGAGCATTGCGCATGGAAACAAGTATCAGAAACCTTTCATCAAACGCGTGTTAGAACTGATTATGGCAATAAAATGTTGCAATATGTAGAACCTGTTCCATGGTATTGCATTTCTAATAAAATTAAATATTACCATGGCAAACGTTGCCCTCTTAAATGATATTGCAACTGCATGCTGGACATTGTCTCTTACGTGAAATGCATATGCGGATTGTAACATATTTTTGAATAACATTGCGTACGTTGTCCTCTCAAGTGAAATGGCAACTGCGTGGTGGATATTGACTCTTTTGTGAAATGTGAACTCTTTTGATTGGTTTAACTTAAACTGAGCACATTTACTGCTTCTGAACTCATGGCTTGTGCCTCACGTGTACTATTGGAAATTTGTCAGTGAAAGACTGGGTTTGAGACTGCTTTGTCGGTTTTTCGCTCAACCTGTGGTGTTTGTTTAATCATTGTCATTTGAAATGCGTTATTTGTTGCCTACTTGCAGCGCAAAATGTGGTTGGTGTGAGGATTTTGTATTAAGTACTGTATTTCAATGGTACGCAATAAAAAAGTTTGGTAACCTCTTACTTAGTTGTTGCAGAAGCACAAGTCAGTCCCCCAACCAAACAACCTGAAATTTTGATATTGCCAAGTGAAAGGAAATCGAAATAAAGAAAATACTCACCACATTGTCCATCAACAACTTTACAGTAACGCTCTAAGTTTGATTGACTCCTTTGATTATGTTGAGATATGCAGCAACTATTCGATACATTTCAATGTGAAATCAGAATAAAATAACTTGAAATTGATCGTATGGACTAAAGGCGAGCACCAGGCAAAGCATTCAGTACGGCGACCGGCGACCATGATCAGTTTCCTTGACATGATGCGTGCAAGCTGGCTATCAAGCCAAACGTTGCACTTTACTTATACAAGTGTATTGCATTGAATCTCGATTAGAAATTGCCTGAAACCACGCATCAAGAATGGTGACTCAGCTAATAAGCAGAAGCAATACAAAAAGCCACCGCACACTAGGTAAACCGAATATCATTGAATATTAGAGCAAATCGGCATAATAGCCGATCAGTGTAAACAAAGGGTGGTACTGCGTCATATACTGTAGGATTGGTGAAGGAACATGGCAGTCATCTGGTGAACCAACCCTGTTTATGACTTTGTGAAAAGTGTTGAAAAACAACAGCTGGAGATCAATTAAGCACAGTAAGGAAACACAGGCAGAGTGTGGTAAAGAAAATGTACAAATGAAATCGCATGCCTATGTACACAGATGAGCGGATTGAATGTAAATGAACGAATTTGGTGTGGTTAATAATATGTTTAAAAAAATATAAAAAGAAAAAAAAAAGTAACAAAAACTGATCAATGAGGTACAAAAGAAAATAAAGCAAAGCAGAAAAAAACTATGGTGTGTACTTTCATGCCGAAAAGAATAGGATGTACACAGGAAAGAAAAAAGATAAAACAGTGAATAAGCATCAAAATAAACAGAATTACAAATTACTAAAACACACAGTATTTTGTTCTGAATAAGTGAAATGTTGCTAAAGTTCATAATTGTGTATATTTTTCATGTAGGAGGTTTTTCTTCAGTTTCCATTTAAAGGTAAAAGTGGTTGAAGACTTAACATCGTTTGGTATTAACGTCCACACTTTTGGGGCAAAAATGCAAGTGAAAATTTTCCTGAGGGACAGTTAAAGGGTTAACGCTAGGTAGAAACAGGTTGTTAGAAGTTGAACGTTTTTTGAAATGGGAATGAATTGGGTTGATTGGAACAAAAAGGCCATCAAAATGGTTTGGAATCAGTTGGTAGTAATAACACTGTCTATTGAAAGAAATCCTTTCTCCGCACAGAATCAGACACTAAGATCTTACGGAGTATATCTTTCGCCTACAAAGTAGGCATCATCAGCTCTTATTCAAAATAAGAGTAGTAATAAGAGTGAATAAATCTGTAGTAATAAGAGTGAATAAACTTACCTACTGATAAGGTACATAGTTTGTGCTGGAAAGTTCTTCTAGAGATGCCGTGTTAGTTGGTCTTATTAGTTTTGTAGCTTTATTTTGGAGCTTTTTTTCTGAGAGGCTGAATGGTTGCGTTTGAAGCACGACCCCAATCGAAGATTGATTAAATAAGGTAGGTGTGTATTAATGAGTTATCGACGACTTTCAGTACAGATTGTGTTCCATAAAGTTGAAGTTTAGATAGAACTACGCAAGTTCTTGATATTTGCGTTTTCGCCTTTTGTACATGAAGTTTACAGCTTACTTATTGTCAAAAAGAACACGTAGGTATTTCAGGTTATCTTTCGAGGAAATGCTGTGGTGATTTATAATAACTTCAATTGAAGTAGGATTGTGTTTTTAAGAATTTAATAACATAAACATAGTCCTTTGCAGAATGCACAAACGCAAATTTATCCGCCATACCATCTCACTTCATAACTGATCGTTGAATGGTTAAATGTATACCTAAAACAACTTTTCAATGTAGCTTTAATTTTTTATTTTATAAATTGTTGCAAACAATTTTTCATTAGTAGCATCTGCTTGCAATAAACTGTTTTCAAAAAAGGTATTTTGCGTTTGTAACTATTTGTTTGTTTTTACCTAATTCATTAAAACAAAAAGTGCTTTATATTTTTTAAATATTGGTAAACGGCGTCTGAGTTTCAAAAACTATATATTAACTTGTTGTTTCTTCACTTGACAGCTGATGTTAGCGAGAAGTATAAGAGCGTGGAGACGTAATATCACGTTCCTAAGAATCATTAGAACTACGCTGGAATGTTTAGAATTCTGTACCCCGGTGAACTGAAAGATATTCGTAAAACTGAATGGGAGGTTGTCCACAGCAATAAACTAATATCAAACACTTCAATGTTTATGAATCGTGTGTGGATTTTTCCGCAATTTTTTTCCATAAAGCATGTTTCGCGCAGGACCCTGTGTTTTTTACCTCGTCAAAAACGTGGTCACATTGCGTTTGTTTTTCCACAAGCGTGAGTGGATTGAATCACAACGTTTCGTGCTGAGGTAATGACTTGATGAAACCTTTTTTTCAGAAATTTGCGGAATGCAAATCAAATTTGTACCATTTTGAAATGAGAACATCATCTGTATATCTGCAAAAAATCCTCTCCAGAGAAAAAGAGAAAACAAAGCAGTGTTTCAAATTAATGTCTAGGGTTACATGAGAATAAAGTTAAACCACTGTACGGTAATTGACTTTATCCAACGAACTGGAGCGGATTATGTGTAAATGCAAAAGCAGTTCTGCTTTATCTTGAACTTTGTCACGATTACAAAACCTGTGGCTTCAAAAACGAGAATAATTTATCTGCACTTAGCTGAAACTGCATGAATTATTTCTCTGCATAACCCAACATTTTTACCGGTGGCAAAAGTTTATCAACACTCTGCAATTACACACTGAAATCTACTTTTGGTAAACCTTTTTTATCCGTTAAAATCAAGGATTAGATTTTGGCTTGAAATGTTTTGCTCAGGCTACATCTAGAAAATTCCGTTTGAATGCAGTATGTTACTTTAAGTGAGCAGGCACTAGCAATAGTTTCACTGAGTTCACGTGGCTTAAGTTGTTTTTTGAGGCTACACGCAGTATATGCAATAAGTTTGCAACGGCTATCAAAATTTGTATTAATCAAAAAATTACTACCTTAACCGAAAAAACTTGGTTCATGTTTGCTTGTCAGGCAGTCCTTGACATTTTTAATGTGATACGATGTCGCATTTACAGAAACAATGAAGGACGTTTTCTTTCATAAGTTAGGAAACCTAACATCTAGATTTCTCCAACAGCTAACCTCCTAAAGCTAACATCACACTGAAATAAAACTTTTATTAGTAACACCTCTTTCGTCCTGCTTTCTCGAGTTAAGTTCAGTCTTCGTTCGAGTCAAACTGTGACGTCGTTTACCTGAAATGTTTCACTGTTAACAACAAAGGTAGTATTGTCGATAGTTTTGAGTCTTACAAAGCATTTCCGAAATATATTCATTCAGCATGTGCCCTGTCAAAACAGTGCAACTTATTTCTGTGTCTGTCGTACGTTATAGGATCTTAGCTATTTCTCAGAATATCTAGGATTTGGAATCACAGTAGACATCTTCACGTGAGCAATAAAGTATGAGGTTTATTCACCACAACACCAAGAGTCAGACGTTTCATTGCAAATGTACTGTAACAGCTTTTTATGAGGACATGAATTCAGAATGCGAGGAGCGCGATGCCAGAGCAGCACTAAGCAAGAGATTCTTCTGAACCCCACATTCTTGAAGTATCATACAGCAGAAACGTTCAAAACAATCAAAAAGAATTGGCGCAGAAAAGCCTTTCACCTGACAAGTTTTGCAGGTATGCACATTGGAAATTTTCTGCGTGTTTGCCATAAACAAATCAAGAATTTTCTGCCAAAAAAGTGACATATTTGGTGCAGAAATGAGAAAAGATTTTTGCCAAGTGGTTGATCCGCGGTATTGCTTTTTTGATTTTCGATTACAAGCATACAAAAGTAGCAAATAATGATTTTGAAATATCATGATGAAGATTTCGAAGAAGTGTTCCTCACAACTGGTTTCCAGTTACTTGAGACAATTGATCAGAAAGCCCATTTTCAGTCGCATTGCACCGTCAACATGCTGGTTTTCAAACATTTCTTTTTCCACGACCACCAAATCATGCAATCGGGGCCGAAGTTTTCTCCCCAGCGTCCATTCAACCTTGCCCATCCGCAACTGGAATTATACCACCAGCCTCCTCTTCCGTGGTGTGCGCAGGTGGAACTAAAGAAATACAGTAGATGCAGCTCCATTTACTGTAGTCACACCTGTTTCATCGTTTTTGTCATTTGACCACATTTCAATATTGTTTTCTCTCATAATTTTCAAAATTCTTAACTCCGGAAATTTTGAAAAGCTGTGTCGGATGTTAACACATATTATTGTCCACCTCCAAAAATAAAAATCACATATTTGTGATTTTCTGCCATGGGTTTTCTATACGTCCTTACTGTGGAGATATGTGAGTTTCTGCCTCGCCCCCTTGATTTCTTAATCGTGAAACGCTGATTACTGCCATGGCAGCCCAAGGCAGTTTGCGTAAGTATATCGCTGCAAGGATTCAACGCGTCGTTCCCAGTGATAACAGTACCAACCCGTGGTCTAGTGGTAAGTGCGTCCGCTTCGGTGCTGGCAGATCGGGATTTCGGCGCTCGGCAGGGTCTTACCAAGGTACTGTAGCCTTCTTACCAGGCCCACGGTGTGCGGAAGAACTGCAGGGAATCACGACTTTCAAAATACGACATTATTTCCACTGGTGTTTCTTGTTTTGATAAACATGACACTTACGAAGTTGTTTTTGCTGAATCAGCATTAATGAGCAAATGGATGTCACTGAAATGTGATAATGTTTGACGCTTTCAGAAGAAAATAAATAAAAATGTTTTTGATAACCGTTTTTTTTGGTGCATGTTTGCACTAAAATGTTCTACTTTCTATATCAAAACAGTGATGACACACTGAAGCGGAAACGAGGTTGACCCTGTGTATGTCGTTTTCCAAAAAAGAAACAATGTGCGCTTTGCCATTAAGTGCACTTTGAAAGAAAGCACCAATGATATTTCTCCACCAAACTGTAGGCCAATTTAACTTTGCTCATGTAGAACGAGAGTGCTGCAACCACGTTTTGCAGGAATATCGAATTTAGATGACATGCTCATTAGAAGTAGAATTATGGCACGGTCAACTTCATAAAAATTTTTTTGGATCTTTGTTTAACTGGCAACCTCCTTCATGAATCTTATTTCAGAGACTGAAGTACTCCTCGTTAATTTTCTTCGCCTGTGCGGTGAAGCACTCTGCTGTGCCGCGATGATCTGTCCCGTGTGCGACAAATAGTTGAGCTTATTTACTGTGGCCTGGTAGTTGCGTGAAATTATGAAGCTAAATTTCTTAAAGTTTAGCCTTGCGCCAAATTTTGAAAAGATTCAGAAACACAGCAGACTGACCCTATATTAACTAAAAAATCTAGTGAATACGTTCCTGCACACAGTTTTAGAACCTTTGGCCTTAATCAATAAGACCAGGCCTGAAAATGAAGCATAGCACTGTTTTTCGGTAATAACATCAGTGAAGAGGTACCAACTTCAGCAAACCAGGTTACCCAAAGTGATTAGGTCAAAAAAGAACGTCTAACAGCATGCATAAGTAGTAATAAACACCATGCTACAGTATACCTATTATACTCTGCAGCGTAAGGAGGTTGTATGGCGCCCGGTACAAGAAGCAAGTTTGGCGCCCCCATGTTCGAATTTGAGGTCTTTCGGAAGCAAATGTACTGTACTCAAGAAAGTACTTGTATGACATTATTGAGATTTTTCCGCGCCTCCGCGGTGATTCTGCGCCCCTGTAGTGATTCGGCACCAGCGGGATTGTGTCCCCTTACCTCCATCGTTACGCCCTGATTATACTACCACGTAGACTCAAATATTTCATCTTGCAATTTTGTACAAACGTTCCTGACGAACGTTGGGTGAAACGTTATTTAGAGTGCATTTCTGCAGTAAAACCTGGACAAAAGTTGTAAAGTACTGGGTGGTTTGAATTGAGTTATGTTCTTACACTTAGATCAGATTCCAGCCATTGCAATAATTCTACTTGATTTTTTAGATTAGTACAATTCCTCTTGTTTCTGTTTGACAGCGATCTCATATTCGTGAACGATTTGAAACGTTTACTTGTTTGCAAGTAGAAACGTGTAAACTGCAGTCATTGCTTTCTTTGCTTAGCTTTTGATTCCACTTTGAAAGCTTAGTCTTGCCTTTATTTCTGAAAACGTCATCCACAGAAGAGCATTGGAAAGCAGAAAACTATTGCATGTCGACCACACGGAAAGTCCTTCACCATTGAAAAGTATTAGGATAATGTACAAATACCCATGGGAAATTACTAGCATAAAGAAGAAATACCCCAAGGAAAAGATTAGCACAAAGCACAAATGCGTCTGGGAAATTATTAGCGTAAAGCACAAATACCTGGACATCTTATCATGGTTTTGGTGTCTGGACAGACGTAGTGAGCTGTGTAACATGCAACAAGTTGCGCAAAAAGGCAAGGTCGTCCTTTTCAGAGAGAGAAACACCTGAATCTGGCAAGAACTCGTTGAACGTTTTCTAACCCAACATCGAAGGCTGGACACAAACTAAAGGGAAAGTTTTCCCAAATATTTGCATATGACATGAAGGCTCTTGATTCAGGAAAATCATTAGACTAGCGCCGACCAAATGAAACTTGTACCATTCTCCACATCTTCATATATCTCATGCCCACCAACGGCAAAGTTACCTTTATCAATAACTCGGTCCATTCCCAGCATTTGGTTAACTCAGCTGATAATGAGAAAATGGAACCGACTAACATTACTGATGACAATTTCACAATTACTAACCTGTATCCCCAGACAGAGTCATTGCTCGATGCAACTCAACGTACTGCCGTATCCTGTAAAATCACCGTCGCTGGTGATTACAGGCACGAAAGATACCCGGTGCAAAAGTGTAGGAGCAGTCAAATTTTTGGGAATACCAAGGATTTTGCCCGAATTTTACCAAACTGGCCGAAGAGACCTCCAAAAAATGGCCTTCGTGTGTTTTTGTGTTGTTTCTGCAAACATTGGGTGCTATTTTTTGAGCCAAACAATGTTATGTCACATATTTGACAGGATTTTTAGGGCTTTTGCCCATATTAGCAAGGATTTTTCCCGGAGTTTCAGGGATTTTGTCCGGATTTTCAACAAATTAAAACTTTTGGGAGTGTGCTTGCACCCCCTGCATCCCCTCCTCCTCCACTACCCCAGTACCAATACCAATGGCGCCCAATGAACTGATTGGTGCACTTTCAACCATCTGCATGCTCTATGTAGTCAAATCAAAATTTTCCTTTGCATTTAGTAGATGGCATATTCCAAGTAACATCCGATGTTATGTCTAAACTTTGTCTCAAGTCTATGGCGCTATTCCCGATAGAGAAGCATTACACCATTTTCCCGGTACACGGCACAGTCGCTCGATCATCTGCAATTCCTTGAAGATTTCTACATTTACATCAGCCCAAATCCAAAGTTGGAACTTGAGAAAAGCGAACTGAAAAGAGCTCCACACCATGATACACGAACTGCCAACCTTGCTTCCAGTTCCTACATAGGACAACATCAATTCCGCTTATAATCTGCACACCTCCGTGACCAAGTCTGCCTCCAAACATATCATCCCGAGAAGTTTTCGAAAAATTGAATCCCAACCTGGGAGGGAGTAAGCTTAAAACTGTGCAATAAATACCCAGAAACTAGGCATGCCACCGCCTCTGCACTCATCCTTGCATTATATTGAAAAATCCCGATGAATTGATATTGTGGAAAACATTGATTTCGCAAACTCATTCAAAACAAGTTTGAGTTTGGTAAAGAGCCTTACTGGTGGCTGAAGCAAGAAACTGTTCTGTCCAATCTCAACTAAAACCGTTGCCAAAAAGGTTGTTCGGAACGGCACGTACAGTATGAAACCTCAAATAAGAATCACCGAAGAAATATTCACGGAAAATTTAACCCTTTACCGCCCACGCGAGCCAATAGATTCGCGCGTACGTTTTTGGTTATAACTCGCCAGCCGCTGCAGCTAGAGAGGTGTTCAAACCCTCTACGGATTCAGCAAGTCTAGTAGTTCCAAGTCAAAAAAAAAAAAATTCAGTTTTGGGTTTGGGG
>Ga0210059_1001283_pt1 | contig 37238 bp, 20 predicted proteins | sample Ectturendosymbi2_FD_188042 | JGI IMG/M metagenome (GOLD analysis project Ga0210059, IMG submission 188042) | Ecteinascidia turbinata endosymbiont from Florida, USA - Sample 2 (SPAdes) (version 2) | ecosystem: Host-associated > Tunicates > Ascidians > Unclassified | place: Key West, Florida... | reverse complement strand
GGGGCACATTTTAAAAGTACTGTATTGGATGTATGCAGCAACCAGGGGGCCAAACGTGAAATGGGGGGCACATATTTCAAATGGGGGCCGGCCACCACTGCCCACCCGCTGGCGGCGGCCCTAGTGACGCAATGCTCCCCTGATTCAACTTCTTTTGTTCTTTCTGTTTACCTTAATTTCAATTCTATGTAATTTTTTTGAAATTCACGTGTATTTTTGTCGGCAACAAGCCTCAGTCCTACGCTTGAACTGGATGCTGATCAATTCAAGGTAAGAAGAACAATGGCTTTAATATAAACGCAACGAACTTTGCCACGAAACAAATGGATTGGAAAAACGGACCAGGACGACAGAAAAGCTCATGATTATCGAATGCAACTGTTCACTCGCGACGATAAAAATACAAAATCGTAGGACTGTGTACATTCAGTGATGAAGGAAAGCCGGTAAAGCCGCAGGACGTCATTGTGGGTTTGGAGTAGCGAAAAGTGACCGGTCGATAGAAAAAACCATTTGCGCCGATCCTGGTGCTAACGCGAAAACACTTAAGTACCTGCCAGGCAGGAATGCTCTCAAGTTTGCACTCGCAATCGATCACGGTTCGGTGCAGACGCACGTAAACCAAATTTGCACTAATTCCAGATGCAAGAGATTATTTTGCGTTCAACCATACATTCGTTAAATCTGTTAGGCATGCTGGGACAGTCTTGCAAAGCAGTGTTCCAGCCATGCATGGCTCTCCCGCAAAAAAGATAAATGATGATTTGGCAGTTTGCCGATGTGCAACAGTTGGCGGAAAGGCAACTCGACGAGGTGTGCTGGAAATTTCTATTCAGAAGACACTAATGCTACTCCCACGTAAGCTGACTTTCACAATTTGCTCTTTTTTTCTATTCGATCAAAACTGACCTACCGAAATTGCAATTCTACAGCAAACATTCGCTTTCGTTAAATCACCCGCGGAGACGGTACCACGTATGTTAGTTTTGTTTTAAGAAACCTGTTTGTGCAAGCTCTTTGGGCCATTGCGACTGGCGATCAAAAACGGGAAATGAGGAATTGATGACTTCACGGTTGACATGACGCCGTTTTCCGTTTAGGATGAAAACATGTTTGCACATGTTGGGTAGCTGCGAAAAAACGTGCACCTGAAGTCGGCAGAATACGTTTGATTAATTATGCATGCCCCAATTGAACGTGCTGAACAGCAGCTTGCTTGCCTACGTCAGCGACCTTTCAAAAACAAGAAATCAAAGAATTTCTCGAGACACTAATTTTGTGATAAGCATCAGTTTGATAAAAGCCTCCTTTGCTGCAGAAACTGCTGATAGTGTTTAGGAAGGCTTTTTTAGCAGTCTTAATTAGGTGTGTTGCTGTGCATACATGCGTAATCAGTTAATGGAAAAATACGCGAAACGAACGCTGACTGTATTAACCAAGGTAGCACTTCCTCTTAACGGCAACGTAAAAAAGCAAGCCAAGCAGCTGATGGATTCTGAAACTGAAACATGTGTTTACATCAGTTGTAGCGAAAATAGTTCCGACTAGTGGTTCATGCCAATCAACTTGAGTTCACCTCCACGATTGCAAATCTTCAAATGTTCTAAGTCTAAGCTTATTTACTGATTTACGACAATTGTTGAAAGAGATGAATCGCTTATGGTATGTGACTGCATCGAAGCAAGTTAACATTTAGCCGTAACCAGCGTACTGAAACAGACGTAGTCATGATTGAAGTAGACAAATAAAATATTTTCTTGAAAAAACTGCAGGTAACCACGCCACAAAAAGTAGTTCCTTTCAAGTTCCTGCTCCAACAGTTTGGCGCTGGCGTCCCAAACTACGTTGAACCATATTGTAAGCAATCGTTTGCTTATTTCCTTCAGTAGTCATTCTAATCAAGAAAAGTTGGTTTAATCGCACATATTTAACAATTATTAAATCGCACATATTTAAGTAGAAAAGGTAATATTTCACTCGCGTCAATACTAATGAGATTTATCCACCTATTGCACTACAAAAGGGCTATTACAAATCTGAAACCAACTCATTGGTGTTTTTCTTATAACCAGCTGTGCAGAAAAGACTTGTCTTAAAGAAGGATGTGCTTAATTGAACGGTGGACAACCTTTTTGCTATTGCCGGCAGCATTACGTTTATCTTTATGAATTACGGCCGCCAGTGAGTTCAAGATATTTTTTTGCATCGCTTCTGTTATGCTTCAACACAGGAGCCTAGCCATCTTCTACACATCTGTTTGGCCGTCTTTCTACTAAGTATCCTCATACAGTTGACAAAGAGTTTTTGTTAATGCACGGTCGCCATAACTTACATTTAATCAATTACATGTGCACGGCCGTATAAGGCCGCCGGTTGTGCATTCCTGACTTGATTGAAAAACTAAACCTTCCATGGTTTACGAAATTACGTTGGTGATTGCACGGAACCTTTTTCAAGTTCTGCGTTTATTTTTATTTTTGTGGTTTAGGTAATTTGCGAAGGACTGCCTGGAACGCAGCTAAAACATTGAAATCGCTGCTTTGTTTCTTCTCTGGTAAGTGCAAGACTTTGTATCGACTTCACTGCACTGCGCAGTGGTGCAGTAAGTTGAAAACAACAAGCGACATGTTAAAAGGTGCTGATATCTCATTAAATGCTAACTGTTTTTCATGCTGTATGTAAAATAGTTCTTTAATGTGAATTTTCGAAAGATGCGAAAATCAAGAGCGTGGCCATTATCGGTAAAGCAGAGCTAACTGTAGCACAACGTTAACTGTCATTTTCAAATCCCACTCTTTACCCACACTGGCGTGCTCTTTGCTGTGGCCGGGGATGTTCCGCGCGAGATAAAAACAACCTGCAAACGAGTTTCAATAAAAGTTCTATTATGAAACCCGACACCTGCTGCCTGCAAAAGATTAAAAAAGCGTAACGCGACTTAATGATGTGTTTAAAAAAATGAGAATTGCAGATGAATATAGAAACGAGTGTAAGCCGGCGAACAAGTTTCTCGTATTTGCTCGAAGTTAAAGCTCTGTTAGCTACGAAATATAGTTAAAAACATTATTACATCCTGCTGAACAAATGAACTTCTGGCTCTGACCGTATCCTTTGAAACAAGTTTGATAAAATGTGCGTATCTAATTAAAAATCGTCTGACAGGCGCCAGAGAGAGGGGGGGGAAGAACTCCACTTACTGCAATACTCTGCTTCTAACCGGAATCGCGTTCGCGGGCAGGTCTTGGAAGTGTTGAGATAAAATCATAATCGGTGGTTAATCATCAGCCGATTTCTTGTGTGGATTTACAGTAATACGTGCAGGATTTGATGATTTGCAAAGTTCGCGCTGTTCAATGCCTGGGTCAGCAATGAAGATATGCGAAGTACTTCATCGTTTATTTGACTATTTTTTATTTCGACCTAATGACTTACATGCCGCGTGGCTTTAAATATGCTTGCAGTGACAATATAATTTTTTTGTTGCTTTTAATAACTACCTCGAAATTCGCAAGCAACCAAGAATGAAACACCACAAATGCTGATCTCCTGAGTTTCAAGTTAAGGTCCGCACAAGCGATCCATACCTTGACACGAGAAAAATGCGGCGAGTACCATTAAAAAACAGAGATATGTCTTTCATATTGCTTCAACATTTGGCACAAAACTTGTATGTGCAGAAGCAAACAGGCCACGTATATTTGCGGATGCAAGTTGAATGCATCTTCTGATGTAAAGTGCTTGGCTTGACAGAACAGAAGAATTGGTGAGCTGTAAGTCTATGCAAGCCATGATCAACATAAGAACAATAACACATTATTTCGGATAATTTCAATCCAAATTGATAAGCAGACAAAATCCTCTGTAAGCGTTTTTGTTGGAATGACAAAAGTGTGTCACAGGCAACAGCTACGGAATGCATACATCCTATAAAAAAACTTTTTTCTGGGAGTGTTAGTTTATGTTTAGGGTTCGTCTAAAGATGTGTTAAAGCAACGTGTCTGGTTCTCGTTCTACAGTGCAACTGTCGTTGTGCATAAAGTTTGCAGTGCTGAATTTGTGAGACAATAACAAAACCAATATATCACGGGTTCTCAACCTGGAGTCCGTGAATCCCTACGTGGTCGGTGAAAATGATTTCAAGGTGACCATGAATGTGATTTAAAGGGTTAATAGGTTTTGCAGACATTTCGATTACTACTACGATTATTAAGACCTAATTTGAAATGTTTATTGCAAGATTGCTTCTTGAGGGGCCGTAACCCCAGAAATATTTAAGAAACGCTGCACTATATATTTTGATCTGCATTTCTGCATAGAGAGAATAGCAGCTTGTGTGCTACTTCAAAATTTAAGCAAATTACTATTATCACACCGCGTCGTCCAACTTTAAAATGCGACAAACAATCTCACTTTTGAAACATTCCACAAAAGTTTAACTTTCCATGACTACACTGATGAATGCCATGGTATGGAAAGTGGGCAGCGAACATCATTTAATACTGACCTCGAATCGGTATTTGGCCAGGTGCGCAATCTCAATTTCTAGCACGTTCCTTGCGCGCAAAAGCAAGGCCTTCTGGATAGTCTATTCAGGAGGCCTTGGCAGAAGCAAGAGAGCGGGGTAATGAAGTGGAAAAGCTTGTTTTTCTACCTACCTTAAGAGGAAAATGTCTTAAGTGCAAAACCTATGGCGTAGCTGTTCCATAATTGCGTGCGAAGGAGTTTTAACATTCATTCTACTGGAGACGAAAACAAGGTGCATTTATTGCATTTCACTGCAACTTCACAGGATTTACCGCTTTACGTTGATATTGTTTTGCGGTTTCTTAGTCAACTCTGTAAAACGGTTTCATAGTCAGCGCTGAAAAACAAAGGTGCCATACAATCAATGCTGTTGCTGTCGTTTGGGACTGTAAGTTGAAGTTTGATTACGATCGTTTGCACCTTGTTTGAACTTCGCGTTTATTTACCTTCTAACATGTCGGACCAGCGGAAATCCCTTCCTGCTGCCGGGCTACCGTACGCGATCTTCAGCAACGTGTCAATCAAGAATGCTGACCCCGCAATGACCTCAACCACCATCAGGTTAATGATGAAGACGTAGAGCCGTTGTCGTAGACGCCTTAGGAGAAACGCAGGTCATGAAAAGCGTCCTGAAAAGCTCGGCTGCCGGTGGCTGTCAAGGGATTTGCCCGCAACGCAGTGAAGCAGCCGCATTTTCAAATCTCAAAAACGTTTTGAAAAGTTTCTGTGAGATTTCCGGAGATGTCAGTCTCAACTTTAACAGCGGGTTCAAAAATCTTTAAAGACAAAAGGCAGCAATATCACTGTGGAATTTTCGTATGCAGGTTCTTGTAGCTAAGGGGTCTTTTCCGCTTGAGCGTAGTGTGTATAGTGATGTTCGTTAGCCTTTTTATTGTTATTTTCACAAGATTCCAGCCCAGGTCAAAGCTATGCGACACCACTTTCAAATAATCGAAACCGAACAAAAATGCACAGGTCAAAGATATGTTACGCAAAAGGAGCTGCCATCGCAGCGGCCAGCAACCGAATCGGACAACAGGTGCAATCACACATCATCAAAAATAACTTACTTGAAGCTTCGCACAAGACTGATCAATGCAATCAAGTTCACAACGACTGCAATTGCCGACAAGAGAGCAATTAATAGTTCACTTATTCGACCTTTCATTCCAGGAATAGTGTATCGGTGTCAAGCAACAATCTTTTATTTGCATTCAAATGTCACCTGAACAAAAATATGGAGATATTTGTGATGATGGGTCCGAAGACCAAACTTTACTGCTGCTAATTCTAGATAACTGCTACCAACACCAGATTCAAGAAAAAAGAAGTTTTAATAAGTAAAAGTTCTGTTTATGTTTTGAAAACGTTACAGAAATTATATTTTTATTTATGGTATACACCAGAGCTTAAATTGCTGCTAAATAGTTGAAGCATTTGATATGGTTCGATGCTCACAAGAAGAGCAATGGCAATGAATTGCGTCTTAACTCCAAAAGTTGTACGTTCTCCAAAGTAAACAACCGTTTTTTACATTTCCTTTCGTTCTTAAAAATTGTATAAAGGACAACCAGCATCTTGAATGCTTGGTTTGCATTATTTTAATAGCAGTCCTTGTTCCGTTAGTTAAATATGGTTGTTACCTTTTGTCACTTTGCGCAAGACCACCGTACACCAGCTGCTAATCCCTGAGGTTTCAAAAACCTTGATCCAGAAAAAGTGGACTTGCTTCCCAAACCTCATTCATAAGAACTGATTTTTTATTTGCCTACAAGCCGACCTCGCAAAAACCTGCGCAAAACAGTGACTAGCTAAATAATTTTTTTTTTGTAACCCGTTCGCTGTATTCGCAGCAAACAAGACCTTGAGCTGTACGTGCCGGTGTGCGAAGCTTTTAGCGAGTTTAGAAAGTATTAAAAACCTTTTTAGCCCTGTTATTTTAAAAAGAACGGCGAAAAGGGCACGTGATGTGTGATCTCGGCCATGTTGGATATCGCGGTTCGATCTCAGCGAGGCCTTTTGATCTCCGCCGCTTGATGAACCGTCAGAACACGCAATGGTGTATGTCTTGGTTCGGAATTCACGCAAAGAATGACTGCAGTGTGCTTTTTCAGACTGCGAAAGATAGTTGAGAGTTTTTTGCAACACGCGTTGTTCGTTGAGTCGCGGTTCAACCGGCTGCAATTCCGATCACTCTGTCTTGTATCTGTATGAAGCTGCAGAAAATTCACCAGTATAATCCGAAGAGCAACATTACGATTCTGCATATGCAGCAACTTGCTTCTGGTGTCTGCTGAAACGTTCTGAAGATCTAATAAAGATAAACGTTTTCTACAAACTACTTTTGTTTTAATGAATCTACATCAGTAAAGCGTCTGAAATAGTAAGCTTCGGAAATCTGTTAAAGCTTGCGTAGTTAGCATAGCTTTCACTAATTGCACTAATGGTTACGTCGTCCATGCCTTCGTTCAATAAAAAGTAAAAGCAAACCTCCCAAGGGCAATTTTTTGAGAGCTTCAGTTTGAAACCGACAAAAACCAATGCATATGGGAATGACTTCTCTTTCGGTTAAAAGTCTTCTTTTCCTTCGGGTCAAATAAATAATGCATTCCGTCGAAGCCTAACCCTGCGGCAATAAATTAAAAAACAAAAACTTTGACAGCGCAAAGAAAAGGTCTCGAGACAACACCAGCCGGCGACCGGCCCACCTCTGCGTCTAATCAACCACTTCAATAAACAAATGCTAAATCTACATTCCGGGAATGCATTTGCGAATGATCGAAACTTGTTGTAAGAGCTTTGTGCAATGAAGCAAAAAGGTAATAAACCCTGTGACGGCTACAGTGCGCTGTTGAACGTCAAACAATGAATTCAGTCAGGTGCATTCTTGTAAACTTTTCCTTCCAAGATTTTTGTGTTACTGTCTGGAATTGGTGTGACGATCCGCTGCAGATGGCGTATAACTGTAAAATCAGATGTTTGTATTCACGAGAACGCAGCTTGCTTCTCAAAGATTTTGCTCTTAATCCCTTTTTGCTCTTAATCCTGGAAAAAGCGTTCTCAGCGTTAGTTTTTCTGCAGCATTAACGGGAAGCATGTCACGTTGAAAGTTCGTACTATTTTACTAGTTTCCCATATACTTTATCAATTATCCACTGAAGTAACAAGTAAGCATATCTGACATGTAGGCGATTTTAAAAATCCTGAAAACGATATTCAGCAATTGCTCCAGTTTGTGGAAAGTTTTTCATCTGCTGTATACAGTAAATTGCTCTTTTAACAAACGTTCTGGCAACGTGCGGCTTCATCAGCAACAGGTGATTATTAAACTGTTTTGGAAACACAATTTGGTGAACATTTAAATAATGCCTTTTCACTCCCATCGCAGAATAAGAGTTCGTTCCTTTCACTAACGTACTTTTTCAAGAAAAAATTTGTCACTGAAGCGACAGGAATTCACAGTTTCCTTTGGTAACAAGCGCTTGATGTTTATTGCAGGTGCGTCTACAGCATTTTCGCAGTGGCGGAACATGACTTTAAAATCTGACAATTTCTTCAAATTTTTAAATGCGATTTTACTACGGATTTGCCCCTTGAAATATCCCCCTGCCGTTCACAAAGCACAAAATGAGGTAAACTGGTATTTCATATTTGTTCTTTATGCCATATTCAGTGATGTCTATGGCCTGGGCAAGAAATTGCAGTCAACTGGCATCAAATATTGCAAAAACTCCACCAAGACTCGATGTTCTTTTATCTGCTTCAGTGTAAAAAAAATCTCCTAGACCAGACAAATATCTGCTCAATTTTAGGTCTGTAATGCTCGTCGTTTAACATTCCAAATTGTTCCAGAATTTCCACTGTCACATTCTTTAATTTTGCTGTTTGTTTAGGTGCTTGAGATGCAGCTCTGTTTGTTTTTTTGCGACTGATTCATTAAAGAACTTACTCTGGCAACAATCTTGACATTCTGGGTGACAAATAAGTGGTCTGAAAATACTTTTGTGTTTAATATTGTAGGTATGTATTGTTTTATCCCTGTCACAAATAATTTTAATATCTGCAAAGACACCAGTGTACGAGAAGGTCTACACGACGAAAGCAGCTCAACCTTTGTTCCACGAAAATATGTTTTTTTCCGAAAAATCTGCTTCTGTCATCGTTTAAACATCTTCTAGTTTGCAGAACTCACAGAACGAAGAGCCGGGTGGAAACACAACATTAGTCTGCAAAGATTTACTCTGATAGCAGAACTGCCAGAAACAACGTTGCTTCTGTTTACTGTGGCTGTGATAAACCACCCAACGCAGAATGCTGCGAACTTGACTTGTTACGCGTCAGTTCAATAACTTTGCGCAGGTAAGATCGCTTGCAACTTTATGTCTGTGATGATCAAAGCGACAAAATTAAAGGTCCTTTCTCCTTAAGCTACTTTATTGCACAGCCGCATGCAATGACAACAATAAGAGCGACAGGCCGCAACCACGTGGTATTTCTACGATCGCCTTGGGCCTAGGCCTTCTGCCTACTGGGAATAGTAAGCACTGATACAAGGCGGGAAAGAGCACGAGTTTGCAGAAAGTTTGCGCTGCCAAGGCACTTCCGGCAGGCCGCTCACTAGAGCATAAACAGTGTCGTAAGTGGATCTGACAACACACCTTTGAAACGAGTGGCTGTAAACGCTATGCTTTGCAAACGTATTGGTGCAAATCAAGCCAGTGTACTTTAATTGGCAGCCAATCAAGTTTATCCCAGCAGCTGCTTGCTATCGCCAGCGGTCTCGCTTGGCCGTCGAATGACTTCCAATGTGAAGGTGTCTGAAAGCAATGCACTTAATCAAAGGCATGACTGCGGTGGATTGGCAACAACGGGTGGGTCTTTTGAAGATTTGTGATTGAAGTTGCAGGAGGAAGACGTTCACCACTCGCACAAAAAAGTCTTGAGTTGTAACATGATAGAATCATTGGATCCTTTTCCATTTCAGAGTTATTCCATTCTTCCTGCCGAGTCACGCACGACTCCCGGTAAGAACACTAATGTGAATTTTTCACAGCAGTTGTTCAAGATTCTTTTCAGGCAAACATTTGGAATGAGAAACAGCAAAACTTGAATATTTTCACCTCTCTCTTCCAGCGAAATTCATCAAAAATATCAAACAGGTAAGCATAAGGACGAAGAGATATCATAGAAATTATTTCTATGTGGCATCATTACAGACACGTGCAATACCGTCCAATCATTAACGGAATTGATGAGCGTGGACGAGAATATATTAAGAAACAGAGATGGAGCAAAATGTTTGTATTAGGAAACAGAGATGGAGCCAAACCATTCGAATACAAAGTAGTAAATCCGAGAGAGTGAACAGTTGATCAAGTGGAAGGACCTGATTACAAATACATTTGCCTCCAGTGCACACCTACGACCGTATTATGCAAGGCAAATGGAAAGCCAACAAAATGCAAGGGAGAGTGTGACTGGTGAAGTAACCTTTGTACATAAATTTCATTGCTCAGGTTGCAGCGGGTCCATTCGCACACTCTTTCGAGTTATCACTTTGAGCTACGCGGTGACGAAAACAGTAGTGCTGTCTGTTACATGCATCGGAATTTATGTGTTGAACTAAAACAAAACGTTTTCGAATATGGTCGGCGCGTATTAACATACGTGTTACCAACCTTCCATTAACACTTGGTATGACTGTCTTCATAAGAAAGCAAAATTTCAAATGTACTACCAGGTTCAAATAAAAGCTCTAGGTTTTCTGTAGGCTTTCGAGGAATCAGCCGACTGGGCTCTCCTTTCATCTTTTTGCGATGATTCAAACTTGCACATATCTGCAGTCAAGTTCACCTGCGAAGTGAAGTTACTTGAGTACTATTAGGTTGTGTTACACAAGTGACTGTCCAAGCCTAACAGCGAACTCAGTTTGACCTAAATTACATTGAAGCAGATGGTATTCTCAATCACTAGCAATGAAACACCTTTTCGCCTTCCGTGCATGCCAATCAATAAGCTCGAATGCAATCCACTCAATCGGCGTCGCCATTCGACGGTTGTCACATGACAAGAAACAATCAACCCACTGTACGCAAGGGCGTGCGATAGATTTGCCATGACATACATCGTTCGGTGTGCTGCGAGCAATTGATGCCTAATCCAGACGCGATTGCTTTGAATCTCATGATCATGGTTTCAAAAAAATAACTTCGGCTCTCTGAGCAAGTGCCAAGTTCCACAGCGACAACAACAGGTTTCCCTCTGCGCAAAGCTTGCGCAGCGATATGCCAGGTGTCCCTTATTCTCCACGGGCTTTCAGCTGTCGCCTCGCGTGAACGTGTCTAAACCTGCATTCAAATCAAATTAAACAGCTCTGAATTCAAAAGCCAAGATGACACCAGCACGGTTGAGCGAATTTGAATAACCTCTGGCAGGTTGCAAATGGAGTAAAAAATTTACCACACTTCTCTACCTCATCTCCCAGAGATTGGTTTCGTCTCATCTGCTCCAACGGTGAATTTAATATGAGTTACTGACTACACCTTTTTACCAGTCATTTTTTGGGCTGGTTTAAGTTTATGAACCTTTTTTATTGTGTTTATAGTCGTACAAACATGTATGTAAATTTATCGTTTTCTTTTAAGTTTTGCTAATACTTCAAGGGGAACGATAGCTCAAAGCTAGTGAAGCGTTCCATTGGTTGTTGACCAGTACGAAACGTAAATATCGTTGGTACTACGTTAAATGTTACGCCAATATTGCGAGTTGTTTTAGTTGTAACCGAACTTTGTTTATTGTTAACAATTATAGAGTGTAGAGTACACGAAGATTTTGTCTTTTTCAAGATATTTGTGAGACCGCAAGTTTTGTTTTAAACTCCAACTGTATGAAATAGACGAAGTTATTTAGAGAGAATGTGAAGAATGTGAAGCAAATGTGAAGCGTTTATTATATTCACATTTAACTTGACAACTAAATCTAGTGCAAGGGCGGATCCAGAGGGGGGCGATTGCCCCGTCTGAAACCTGCGAAAGTAACTTCATTTACCATGATTTTGTACAATTCGGAAAACAGCATTCGCGATATACAGCCATTTTGCCGTCCATTGTTTTGTCACAGCAGTGTTGTGAAGTATACTTTATCTCTCTTACAGTAGTAGACCCGTAATAAAGACTTCACTACCAAATTTTACTGAAATCGCCCCCCCTGACCTCACTGGCTAGATCCGCCCCTTATTTGGTGATGACTCGAATCTGACAAAAGTATAGAATTACTGGTGAAAAATTCCGGTTAATGGATTACTGGTGAAAATAAAACGAATTACTGGTGAAAATACGGATAACTGCTGCAAAAAGCCAATTACTGAATTGCTGGTGAAAAAAAGAATTATTACTGTTGAAAATAATCCAATCAATTAATAAATGACAGACTAAATGCAAACAAAGTATCATTTTGGAAGGGTGGTATGTTTTTAATTTAAAGTTTTTAAGTTTTTGTGGATATGAGGAAGATTTTTTGGGTGCATTTTAGTAGTTTGGACTGCGCCACAGGAAGGAGATTCAAGTCAAGCTGTTTGGAACAAATTTGCTGCAATTTTTGTTTCATCTCCTCAAAAGTCAAAATGTTTTTTTTTAAGGCCGGAGTAACATAAATCGGAGAAATTTCATCGATAGATTTTAGTTTGCCAATAATGCTAAAACAGGGCCTTGTCCTCTTTCTTGATTCTTAAATCAACATGCACATCTTTGTAAATTCGTAACACTGTCTATTGACTTTAGAAAAAAGATTTCAAGTACGCGCGTTTGGCATACAGATTTTAAATTACGTGGCAAACATAAAGTCAAAAATTTTCAGAAAACTGAAAGGTTTGGATTTTTCCAAAGTGTGTTTGCGAAAGTGCTTAGGTGTCATCAAAAATAGGTGATTTTGAAATTAATCCAGAAAAAATGTACAAAAAGGTTTGCATTGCGTCAAGATTTTCGCTAGAGATAAAAATATGAAAATTTAAGAAAAAATTCGTGTTGGTATTGCATTACATAGCCTTTATCATCGTTTTTCAAAAGTACGGTACTTTACATTCCCACTAAATAACTTCGACTATTTCTGCATGGCATTCAGGAAATCTAGTCTTTAAAAGCCAGGGAAGGACCTTACTCTAACTGCAAACAGTTTAGGAACACTGAGGCTAAAGCAAGAACAACAGTAAGATGATGTCAAACTCGCTATTGCGAAGAGATTCATGAAAAGAAGCCTACCTGGCCTGTCTAATTTTACTAAACCTCATTTTAAAATGTGCAGACTTGTGCCACCACCAACCTATTTGTAGTCTCCCACGCAACCTGGGCGTGAGAAAGGACGATGTTACTTGACAAATGCACTGTTCTTTTGCGAGGACATTGACCAGTAGCAATTGTTAAGAACCCAGGGAAAAAAGAGGCTTTGACGACTTTTTTCGTGACACTGGTTTGCAGAACTGTTTCGCACTGCGGTGTTTGCGGGTTGCGGACTGTCCTGGTCGTCTTTGACATTTTAAGTTATTTCATCACCAACTCATCTATTTTAAATGATGTGCGTATTGTAATTCAGCTCCGTCTATTACCACATAAGAAATAAAATGGTCAAAACTTGATCCCAAAAACACATTAACGCTAAATGCTTTTCTTTGCCGTGCAACCTACGACATGTGGGCTTCACTGACTATTCCTAACAGCAGACCACTTTAATGTTCAATAATTTTAACTGAAGCACTTTGCTGTATGAGATCGCTCGGGGAAAAAATGGACAATTACTATTTCCTATTTGAAAAACAGTGCGACTTCGGGCGAAAGTCTATGACAATTGGGCAAAAGCTTATACACTTGTTTCTGCGACTACGGTCATTTTCATTCGTTCACAATATTGAAAGATAACATTTAAGTGTAACTGTTTTGACAACTTCGAAACTAAAATTGGCCAGTATTTCGTCTCCTTCCCCAGTAGGCATCCGTGACGGTAATAGTGAAACGCCGTAGTTAGCGGTTGTAAACCAACGCTTTGGCGCAAGCTGATTCGCACTCCTGCAAAATGTGAAGGTAGGTGTGAGTAATGTTGATCAAGAGAGGCTAACTATGTCCACCTATCACAGAGGTGGGAACCTGTAAACTATCGCAGGCCGTATAAATTATGCAATATCATGGGCGGGCTGTAAAAATTCGAAATTATATCTTATGATGAAAAACAGAACCAAGTACCACACATGCTTTGGTTACTTTGACATGCAAATCCAACACGTTTTTTACTGATAATACGCAAATCCAAAAATATTTGGGTAACGAAAATTTTGACGTGGGCCACATTAAACGGGTACGCGGGACGCACACTCCCCAAATCCTATCTATAGCGACGTGGTACCGAAAATGAAACTGATGTCAGTCGACCTTTCCAAGGTTTTGTGATCCGGTGGCCAGCTGGGTTTAGTGCTGTCTCGAATGCCTTCACCCAAGATATTTATGAAAACTGGTACTTTAACAAAGTAGTCAACTTATCATATTGTGTCGACAAGAATAGATAATTGTCCATATAAGACGTAGGCATTTCATTGCAACGTTGAAGTGAAGAGACCAGGACCGGCCTTAGCAAGTGCGGGACCTGATTGGAAGCACTTTTGCGGAGCTCCATTAAGTGGTGCCTGTGCAGAAATTTTTGAGGAGGGTCGTCAAGTCGTAATGGTAGAAATCATCGGTGATGTGGAAGAGCGAGCGAGGCCCGAAGGGATACTGCCAATGTAGGAGTGTCTAGAGGGAGGCATGCCCCTAATTTAACCTCTCTAGCAGAGACTTTCCATGTCCGTTACATGGACATCTCCGTAAAACCCAATAAATACATCAGTTACTACACTCAATACTTCCTCTCTGGCCAAGTACATACAGCGGGTACGGCAGGGCGATTGGTTGTTTTAAATGAAATTAACAACATGCTTGATATGATCAGCCAGCAACACAACTTAGCTACTAACATCAACAAACGAAAAAGCGCGACAACAAGACGACCCAGGATTGTGAAATGTGACATTTTCCTATTAACGTTTTAGCAGATAAATGTTTGTCTCTTAGTTTCGAGTTTGTCCTACCCCAGGAAAAATGCGTTTGGCCACCAACTGCAAAAATCCACTATTACCTCCACCTGGTAAAAAATCCTTCCGACGCTCATCTCGTTGTGTGTACTGTAGATCAAGGCTTCTCACACTTTTTACACATGTCCCACTATCCATCAAACGGATCACTTCGCGACACCTCAGTTATGCTGGTGCAATAATACAATTGTATAAAAGACAATGTTCATATAAGACAAGGTTTTTCAATTTTCAATTGACCAAATACTTTTGGAGCAGGAGCCAAAAGGTTTAGGATGTTGGAGCCGGATCTGGAGCCCAAAAACGTAAGATGTCTGGAAATGGAGGCAGAGATCTGGCCTGAAATTTGAGTACCGGCTCTGCTGCCCTGCTTTAGGTTATTGCAGTCTACGATATGGAAAATGTATTTGCTAAGATAAACTTAATTTTTTTGCTTTTAACAATAGCAAAGTTCCTCAGAATTTTGTCCAGGTTTAAGCCTAAGCGAGTTTCGGATTCAATGGGATAATCGCCACACTATATTTAGGTACGCTTGTTGGATTGATGATCTCAAATAAGTTTTAATTACTTTTAGATTAGCAAAACTCCTTTTTCCGGATGCCACGGTAACGGGGATGGTCAAGTAAATCCTGAAGGTAAGAAACAGATTCGGGTGAAAAGCTGCCTTATCAGATCTCTGCGGAGGAAAATGAATAACGCTATTAAAAGACCGACTAAACAACACAAATTTTAAGTTAAGAACTAAACTTAACCTTCGGAAGCAAGTGGCAGCAACTATAGAAACAGCAACATATATTGAACCGAGCCTTGCAGCAACTATCAAAACTTGACCTGTCAAGTACGAAACGCCTACAACTGAAACAGAAAACAGCGTCACAACTCAAGCCTTCTCTGCCTTAACTACAGTAGCTGCTATTGAAAAACTAAAAAAAACAAACGAAAAACAATGATCACTGTTACGATTCCTGGGATGCCAGAGGGCAGGTGCATGATGGGGCAACGGGAACGGAAGTACCTATTTATAAAAGTATCGTAGATAATTTCATGGTTTATCAAAATCGAATTGAAACAAATTTATTGCAACTATTTGCGCACCTAGAAACTTCAGAATGGTTTGCTATAATTTCTGGTATTATTTTTGAGGTCAACATTGTTGTTGAGCAGAAACAGGCATGCGTTTGTTCCGATGTTTTTTAGAAATTTGCATTACCCTCAACCTCAACTCTTTTTACAGACCTACCGTTGTTCCGGAGTTCCTGATGATTCCAGAACGAATTCTGATGAAAGAGGGTCAAAACCGCACAGTTCAGTTTGATTTTCGTTGGCAACAGATCCCACGTTTAAAAATACTGTGGGCCCTGCGCCAGCGCTACATAATCACCTTCAATAGAAAGTGCAAGTTTACGTAGGTTAGTGGGCGTAGCGCGAGACCCCCTTGGCGCGGGGCCCGATTGGGAGCAATCGGTCCAATCGGCTAAGGGCCGACCCTAGATGAGACAAATGTTAAAACTTGTTTCCGCTTTTTATTGGAAAATAACTGATGATAGTTCCCTCAGTAAATAACTCGCATTAAACGGCACAACAATTTTATAAACGGAAAATCATTTTTTTTCCTATGAAAGCTGGACTAATTAAGGATTTTTGGCATTTGATAAATTATACCGATTTTATATACGTTGATTAGAATTCAATCAATGTTAGAACTCCTTGCGTTTCATCAAACGAATAACTGTTAAAAAACTGGTTAAAGTTCTAGAGGTATCGTTCTGACTCATTTGGATAAACAGAAAATGGTTTTCACTGACTGAATTGTTTACTGAAAATTCCTCTAGCTGTAAAGTTTTAATGGTAAGTGTGTAATTGAAAAACCAAAGCAACGATTCTTATACTATCTCTTATTTCAAGTTTTTTTATCAGTACAACATCAAAAGCAGCGTTGATTTGCTTCATCTCCTAATCTCGCGCGTGATTTATAGAAGTGGGGAGCCTCTCAAGCAGGGCCGATCGAGTGGTATGTTCTTATCTGTTTGAAACTTGGAACAAGTTCTCAAAGTACATTAGCGGAGAAAAAATCAAAATTTAGTGAATTAATTAACGTATGGCGTCCCACTGATATAACACTGACGGCAGGTAAAGATTTTTGAGTCACGTGGTCCCCCCAATAGGGTACACCGCTATAACATTTTTGAAAATTCTACCCCTCAAGTAAAAATTCAAGCATTACACCAAAGTCAAATACGGCACGAAATCCTTGACTGATTTTTGCGAACCTCATCTGGTTTGAAAGGTCATCTAAATCTGAAAACCCAGGTTAATGTCGGATCTGATAAAGTCTGCTAAAAATTCACTAAAAGGTGCTGAAAATGTCTGCTCAGTAGGTGATATATATTAGGCAAATAACATAATGTCTGATTTATTGTTTTGGAACTGTTTCTTTCGATAGATGCTACAGAAACAAAAGGTGAACTTTTCTGTTAAATTTCTAGAACCTTATGCTGTTAAAAAGTCAATGCTTACTTCATATAAACTCTTGCTTGGCTTTCTAACGACATACTTAAATTTCATCATGTGGAGCTGGTAAAACCAAACTGTAGAGTACAATGTACCTCGTCAAAGTAACATCTTATTGAAAGGCATAAGTGTAACTGACACAAAATCTCGGAGGGCTACAGCATTTTGTCTGGAAAAGTTTGTTTATGCCCAAAAAGTATATCTTCAAAACATTTACAATTTAACTTCTCTAACTAATAAAAAGACAATTTAATGCAAGCTTCACCTAATTGATTTCAGAAAAAAGTAAATTTGCAAAACTGAATTTTTTGGAACATTACAATTTCGATTCAAAACGTTTTTCATGTTTGAAATGATTTTTTCAGAAAACAACACAGTTGGGGATGGGCTGCAGCCCTTCCAGCACCCCCGCCTCCTATGTCATGTTGAAAAACAAAACGTCAAAATTTAAGTGTTCTTAATTTAAGTAAATCTCTTATAAATTTTTTAACGGCCCGCGCCAAGGTTACCTGCGGCAGTCGGAACTTCGTTGCCACCAGTCATTTGCTTATGAGTCATCTGCAAATCAGCATTACTTTCTAGTGATCTACGATGATGTAAGCAGTAAACAACCATTGGTAGCAACGCTGTGTTTCCTGGCTTCCCTCTGCCTGAAGCTGTGAAGATGTGCGCAAGCCAAGTCCTGCAAGGTCTACGCGTTTCCTCCGCGCAAAATGCTTCTTTGCCTATATGTGCCCGGCCCACTCGAACACCGCCTCAGCGTACTTCCTTGTCGTAGGTAAACCAAAGCTAAGACAATGAGCGAAGCTCGTATTCATAGCCTCTGCTGGTATTATATGCAAGTCATTTTTGTCCGTAGTGATGGTACATGCGAAAGTTGCAATATCTAGATATTTGTAATGGAATCTTAAGCAAACTTGGAATCCGTTTAAAGTGATATTGATGATTAGCGGTGAGGAGTAGAGCCTTTGCATACAGCAGAAAAACACGACGTTGGTTAAAGCTGGCTTACCACATTTTTGGTCACCTGAATAGTTTTCCTGAGAAAAGTTTTTCTGCGACTATATATATGATATTACTGTTGACACTGAGATATTTCAAGTCCTCGTAAAGCTGCTGACCCCGTGACCTTCCCTAGAAGAAATGCAGGTGTGAAAATTCATGAATGAAGCGTTTTCCCCTGAACTTGAGAGAGTTCGTTTGTTTTAACAAAACAAGCAAAACCTATTAATAAAAATTTGCGTATGGTGCTATTTCGGACGTGATAATACTGTTGAATGACAAAATTACATGATCTACTTTGCATTCAAACGAAGTCTTTCTTGCATTTGTACACGAGTTTCAGTTTTCAGGAAGTACAGTGCAGTTTTGCATCATGTGCAAAGTTTATTGTTTATGTTTTCCTTAGCATCAATCACGGCAAGCTGACATGTAATCAATTTTGCTACGAAGGGTTTGCACACAGCTAGCAGCTGTTTATCAGTAAACGGTGGATTCTGTTCTCGTGCTCGGCATTGATGGGACATTTTCTGGTAACAGAAATCAAATTGGGTCTATAAAAGTTTCAAAATATAAAAACTGGAGGGATCACTGCTGAAGTTATCACATAAAAATGTTCGTAGATACGTTCGGAAAATGGATACAACTTTCCCTGCTACACAACGTACAAGATTTATTTATTGACGTATGTTTGGACAAACGCTTATTCACTAAACAGAAAAAAGTGTAATAAGATGGCCAACCGGGTATACGCGCCTATACTCAGTTGCAAAAGTATTTATGTTTTACACAGATCGTATTTTTCATGACTCATGATAATTTTTGCGTAGACTTCCATAAGCGTTTCAGTAGCTACTTTAGTCATTTTCTTGACTTCCCTTTCTTGCAAAATTAAATTGTACTAAATTTTCTGTATGCTTCATTCCTATAAAAAGCAATCGCGCAGGAATACTGCACCTATTTTTTATTTCAATTTACCGCAACCGACAGCATCACGAAGTGTAAGATGTGTCTCCGACCCAGGGCGGGTGAGATCGCTTATAATATGTTTTTTTGTGAATCAAGAATTCATTTCATTCAGAGATTCTGGAAGCTCTTGGTGGCCACAAGAACATGTTCAAGTATAATTGTGGAAATATTTGAAATCTGTTATATTGCTTTAGGTGGGAAAGCAAAAGCATGGACATAGCTAAAACAATGATGTAGCATAGTTGTATCACATCTGAAATGCAAACTCTTGCTGTAGGTTGTGGCCAATAACCTGCAATAATATCAGCTTGCCTTTATACGAGACTTCGAATATATTCCAAGTAGCTTATAGCTTGCTTTATGATTCTGGCTAATTGAAATTCTACAGATAATGTCCATGAAACCAAGCATGTTAGAGTATGCACAAAAATTAAAAAAATATGTTTTCATGTACTTTTTTCGTTTGTTTTCATTTGTTTACTTCAATTTTATACTTTTAAGCCTTTTTATTTTCAATCTTTTTGCGAGCGATCTGCTGTTGTCTCGAAAAGATTCGACACTTCCGAAAGTTTGCCACACCCTCTGAGACTGCAACCAAGAGCGAACATAACCAGGCCGAACAGCGCCAGCACGCGGAGGTAAAGACTCCAGTTCAACCCTTCGTAGAAAACTTGGGAGTATTCATGAACGTCTTGCCGCTGTATTGTAGTGTAAAGTCGGTGGCAGCGATGGTTCTCCGCGGGATCGAGCTCTTTGTGGTCTGTTGAGTGACAGAGGCCGTAGCCTGCGCACGACCGCGTGAAGCGCGTTTCTTTGGACTGCTCATAGTCATCCAAACGAAGTTGCCGTTCGTATTCCAAAAGCGAATGGACAGATTCCCATTTCGGTTTCAATTCTGCAAGCACGCGCGTGTGATTAAGGGCTAGGAAAATGTCGTGCATTTAATTGAGACTTATTGTTCGTTGGTTCGCACGCATTTGGACTGTAATTAGCCACCAGTTAGTCTCACGCTCAGCAGTCACAGAAAACCTGATACAACTAAATGGTGGAACTATGGATTGCGACCAGTTGCTTGAAAACTTTTTTCTTTTTAATGCTTTTGCAGGTTTTTCTTGTAAAACACTGTTTTGGCGCAATTTGCAAACAGTTTTGGCGAAGTGTGATTCCAGGATGACACAGGTGTTGCGACAAACCCATTTTTATCAACAAACGTTTTCAAGTTTGCAAAAAAATAAAAATCGCGTTTTACAACCGTTGAACCTTTAATTTACATGCTGGGAGCACACCGCATTATCAGATGTCACGGGGTGCAAGATGTTCCATTAGTATGTTAACCAACTGCTAATGACGTGTCAACCACTGTCTAAACTTCAGCAAATCAGAACGGTCATTAGTGATAAAAACGAACAATATACTTTTTCGCCATTCTTGTATCACAGCTTTTTTGTCTTTCTGAAGAGCTTGTTTTGAGCTGCCGACCACTGAGAGCGATCGTCCTTCGTCCAAAACCTGTTCACTGCAAATTGCGTTCCAGTATTCTTCCGAAATCGTTTCGATGCATTTTACCTGACGGTGTTGTGCACCATTAGAGCCGAAAGTCAAACTCAAAGCACCAACGTCGTCGCATACACCGACGTCGGTGTCAACTTTAAAAGTATATGTCATGGTATCCACAAGCTAATAGAAAGTGTAAAATCTTACGATAATCTACTGAAACACTGGCCGACGATGGGTGTAGCGTGCAGCAGTAAAACATGCTATGGAAGATGTTAAATGAAATCTCAAGAGCTTTTTTCCGTTGTTCATATTCTGACATTTTTTGCTGGAAAAAAGTTCGTTTACTTCGAAAAGCAATTTCTTAATCGCTGCGACAACAGAATGCGTACTTTGATGTACTTCACTCGACCAATTTCTTCCAAAGCTTTTAAAACCCAAAGCTGACCGTTTCCCTCCAAAGCCCACCAGCCAGGACCCAGGCGTGGGTCATTCCACGTCTTGTGAGTATAGAAAGGACCCCGTCTGTCTTTTCTGTGGACCACCAAAACACACTTGGCAAGTTCTGGTGGGGTCAGATCGCGCCAGAGACTTCGTTTCAGTAAGTCGATCACTGTTTCCTGATAAAAACACACAAGCAACACATTTAAGTTCAATCAACTAAATCTCTTACGAACCACGCTCCCCATGAATACAATCGAATTGTTTAAATGTACATGGCCACGCGTCCCATGCGATGGAACCTATCATATGTGCAATTTCTTTATTACCACAGTTGCTCACAAACAGAAAAAAGATGATTTCTGTGAAGCCTTCATATGAATCAAAAATGCTGCAACAGTCATTTTAACATGATACGGGACGACGCTGTAAAACACGAGCGGCTAATAATAAAGTCAACCATAAATACTTGTGAAGAGTGATCCCAAAAAACGATGGCATTTTTTATCGGAAAAGTCTGTATTTCTTTAATGGGAGAAAATAAACACATAGAAAACCTAAAGCCAAAAAAATGATTCTTTCCTAAACTTCAAATATTTGCTGTCATTTCTCTCTTGAACAACGTCACGGAAAGATTAGTGGAGGAGAGTTAAACGCATATTTTTTACGATCTTTTTTCAGTAGAAATCGGATTTTCCTTTCAATCACCTCGTTCAGCCGATCAATATGACCTGGAACTTTGTTTCGTTGAACTCATCGTTCCTGAAAGTTTCAATACTGTTGCCATTTAGGCAATATCCATTGATTTAAGTGTTTGAAAAAATTCAGAAAAAAAGCGGTAATTTTAACGAAACCATTCATCTCTTCATTGAAATCTCACCATTCGAACCGTTGAGTCAACCTCAGTAACAAATCCATAGCGGCGTAGTCAGGATTTTTAACTGCTGAGGGGCAAAACTTGGGTTAAACACATCCTCGTAAACTTTTCATTTGCAAGGGAAAAGGAAACAAGTGAAAAAGCTATCGAATCTTTAAAATCACTGGTGCGAAACACTAGAGCGTTTTCAACCTGTTTGCTCGTTTTGTACCATGGTTTGCTTTGCTTTAATTTTTCAAAGTAGGTGGCCGCGACCCGTGGTTCTCCCTGGGTACGCCTATACAAGCACAGCAGTCACTGCCAACAGCTGAATATCCCGTGACTCAGGCGCTAGTTTTGGCACAACACAAGTCATGTGGAACTGTATACCATCGCATCCATACCTGTTCCGTTGAAGTGGCGTGGGGAATACATCAAATTAGCCAGAATTTTAGGTCAGATTTGCCGCAGAACTACATTCAAGAGCTGGCAAATACCAGCTGAAAAGGCATATATGTTATATAAAGCAAACGGTATAACTAACATGCAATGCGAAAGCCTACCTCTGGCGATTGTGATGTTTACCTTGTTGCCGTCTATTTCGCAGACAGTTGAAGATATCTCGTCTCGGGTGTATAGGATTTCTGATGGACTGTAAAACGCACTTTGATATGGCGCAGAGCATTCTAGAGCTAGACTATGTGTCAATAACAGCTGAAAACAATTCAAAACATAAAAAACAGCTAGCACTCACCGCCTCAAAATGTCTAATGTCCTGTAGCAATTTTATGTAATTTAATTCATTTCAAACGTGCTTGAATTATGTCTTTCTCAAATCTTAGATGCTTTTTCGCATGGAAGTTGAACGACCCTGCCCAAGCCCCAGGGTCCCCTAGGCATTTCCAACTCCGATTCAGCGAAGGCGTTCCAGTGATTTTACACACTCCCGGGCCAACGAGCTACTGAACATTGTTAAATGCCCAAAGCAGAGTTTTAGAGTGGTGCTAGTCATGAAATTTGGCGCCGACTTAATGCTAATCGAGTAACTTGAATCCGCGAAAAACTTTGCTGTCAGAAAAGTTGGTCGGGGCCTGAAAACGCTAAGAACCACTGATTTAAACTATAGGAGCAACTCTTCGAAAGTTTCTTGTAAATATTTTCGGACACTCTAAAGGCAGGAGTCACTACCCTTTATGAAAATGACAGCTATTTCCTGGGTACGGAATAATGCAAGGGTTGCCGGTCTGATGCATACTTCTGAAGTAATTTTCTCAATTATCCTTTAATTGTGTTATTACAGTATTAATAATTGATGATATTCATCTGCAACCTACACGACGACATTGATCACGTTAACGCTATTTTTAGAACAGGACCGAAGGCTAACCACGTGGTCGTTGCGGTCGCGCTGATGCCCACGAGCAGTAGCGCAGCCAGAATGAGGCCGAAGAGACCATGCCCCCTCACCCGAAACTGACTTATCAATTTCAACTGTTCGAAAATAAACAGAAGGAAAAGTCAGACTCAAGTAGCAACTAGTAAATCTGTCGTGTCCTCTCAGTAAACAGCGTTTAACATGACCTTTTGCGATAAGATGCGAAAATGTGCAACTAAACGATGCAACTATATAAGCAAAGTTTCCATATATTGTGGAAAATACCACTCGAGTTGCAGCCTGAATGAAGTGCAAGGGCTCAGCTTTCATGTAAAGGAGTTGAAATTCAGATGAGACATCTTTGAGAGGATTATTAGCATGAAGCATTGCCGAACCAATAGAAAGAAGCATTGCCGAACCAATAGAAAACTACTTGGTCAAGACCTGATCAACCCAGTCCCGTCACCACGGGGGGGCTTTGGTGAGCTTAGCCCCAACAAACAGAGCTCCAAGCCTCCCAAATAGAAACGTGAACCACTATAAATCAGTGGAGTTTTGGTTAATTTTATAATGTCAACCCCCCGCACAAACGCAAAGCCCCCCGCAGAACCGCAGAGCCCCCCTATTGAAAACATTCTGGCGACGGTTCTGGATCAACCCCAAGCCCACCACGCAACGGAGTGTTATGCAACAATGCAATGTTTCCCACAGCAAGGTTGGCATTGTGGCTAGTGGGTATGCGATGCTAGTTAGTGATATAGGAGTCTCAGGTTTGAAATGTACAGCAAGTCACTGTCAGCGCCGCACACACATGTTGTCATACCAGACTTCTTACAATATCAGAGGGCAAATTAAAAAAATCATTAGTGGGCAAACAGTTACTCGTCGCCAATCAGCTGTGGTGATTTTGTGTGAAACTTGTATCACTTGATCATTACTAGGGCAACCAAAAGTCAACAAAGTCAAATATTTTTCTGCTTTTTTCAAAGTTTATGAAACGTCCACAAACTAAATTTCACATTGATACCATGAGCGGTTCCAAAGTTATTAGTTCAAAAAAAGTCAAAATCTATCATTAGTTCAAAATTTATCATTAGGTGAAAATTTCTTGCAGCGCATTTTTTTTCTCTTTAATGATATTTTATTCAAGCTACTACTACAACAGATATTGACGTACTTTTGCAAGTTTTGTTGAAACTCTGACATAATACTGGATTTTTTGCGATTTCTGAAAGAATAACGTTGTATTGCCCACTACTGGACGATTGAAAGTACGCTAGGCGTGGCAGTACTTGATATTAATGTATCAGGGGAGGATCCAGCCAGCAAGTTTAGGGGGGGGGATTTCCGTAATATTTGGTAGTCAAGTCTCATTACAGCTTCGTTACTGTAAGAGAGATGAAGTATCTTCACAAAACTGTTGCGACAAAACAATAGACGACGAAATGGCCTTATATCGCGAATGTTGTTTTCCAAATTGTACAAAATTGTGGTAAAAAGGTTACTTTCGTAGATTTTAGGGGGGCGATTGCCCCAATCCTCCCTGGATCTGCCCCTGTGAAGTATAACAATCAGAACCATCGCCAGAAAATCTTCAATATGGGGGCTGTACGGTTGTGCAGGGGGGCTTTACATCTTAAATTTGACAAAAACTCCAGATTTATAATGTTTGTTATTTCAAGAGGCTTAGCCCACCAAAGCCCCCCGTTGCGACAGGACTGATAACAATGTAGGACAAAGGTCAACAACCTACGACACCCACGCCAAGCAAATTTTAATGGCACGCAGGAGCTCCAGGATTTACATATCACGTTTGTTATGATGCACACAGAAAATATATCCACTTTGACTTGTATAAAAAACGTATGAAGTTGTCACATTGGATGTTTTGAAACCATCAGTCGGTACACGGTTAGCTGAAGGTTGCCGACCCCTGATGTAGAACCTTCTGAATGACTTCAGGAGATTTATTGACACTGGATAAATGTCTTGTGCTTTTGGGTTGATTTTTGTCTACGGTTTGTTATATATCTCTAGTTTTGTTGCGTCTTTCTTACACACTCTGCTTTTTGTTTCATTTCAACAGAAAAAAGATTTTTGAACCGATCGGTGTGATTTCTAAAATACGGTATGCTTTGCATTCTGCGTTTCAGTTGCAAACGCAGGAAATTGATAGGTCAAAGCCAAAATTTTAAGTTTTTAGGTCAAAAAATTGGTTTCCCTAATCTAGTGGTTCCCAACCTTTTTAAGCTTGAGGCACCCTACACAAGATAAATTTGCAGTATTTTGCGGCACCTAGTGGTGAACCCATAGCTATGTGGTTTGAGGCTTGGCGACACTTTGACAATATCTTTTCAAAGATATATAGAAAAATGCATTAGCTCGCGGCACCCCTTAGCATCGCAAACGGCACCCCGGTTGGTAACCACTGCCCTAATCATTACAGTCACTCCTATAGCGTTCACTGAAAAGTGTTTAGCCAACACCTGGTTGATAATGATCACTACTAAAGCAAATATTTGCTTGTCAAAATTTGTTGGTGTCGACTAGTAGAAGATACTTTACGTCACATCCTGTTGTAATAGACCAGATATTTAGCTGCAACATCGAAATGATCTTTGTGCAAAATAACTAAAAATTAAACTCTGACGACGTCAGTGACTGGCCTCTCCCGAACAAAATTCCTGGCTGCGCCACTGCCCACGAGCACCATGTTAGTGGCTGTTCAGTATTTTGAGCAGCGTTTTCAAAGTGTGGTGAGAGACCGAAATGGCCTCTCAAATTTTTCCAACTGTCTCTCAGAATAAAGTAGAACCTCATTTTACTCACACCATCTAAGTATACTATAACCTCGCTTTATCACCACATCCGTATTTAGATGAAATAGTTGTCTTGGTTGTCAACAAGGTGAAACTGAAAAAAACCCTGATTTTGAGTATTATGCGAAACGTAATTGTGAGGATCCTAAACAGTATTGCGAAAGAGTAACAGAAAAATAACGAATAAAAATTTATAAAACCTATAGAAATATGGAAAGAGTCCTGGCTCATCAAGCCCCATGATTTTCAACTGGTATTCTGTGGAAGATATAGTTAGTCAGCTATTCCGCAAGAAATCCATAATGGAAGTAATTATCCACTATTACCAGTCTGAGTCCTTCATATGTTATGAGAGTAACACAAAAAGTGAGCCGTGGGCTGCTCAAATAGATTGAAAAACACTCATCTAGCGGTTCTAGCCATTGGCGCAGAGAGCCCGTCAGATTGCGGTGCTTACCGTAGTGAAACATGTTTCGCCACACTTTCGTAGAAAAAGTCTTTCCAAGCGCTTGCGATCTCTCCAAGTTTTCTTCGGAACCAAATGAGTCCCAGAATGCCATAATGCCTATTAAGACCAAGGCGATAAAGGCCATATCTCAACGACATTGCATCCAGGATCACTTCATCACCATCAGAAGCACATGTTTATGCAAGATATCGTCACCAAAGTTCACACGTATGTTGTCCTTACAATGGGCTCTATGACGTTTTCTTGCTCTGTTCCCGCCCACAGTTTAACATAGGTTGAAATGATGGGAAAAGAAGCTGATAGCACTAGCAAGTTGCTGACATAGTTGTTTGTTTGGAAACAAGTGAGCGGCAATTGATTGTGCAACATCGAGATTCTCGGAGCAGTTCATTAGCTGGGCAGCGGCGTACCCACTGAGTCCTACGCGGGACGGGTTAACCCGCCCAGGTTGCGGGCAGAACCGTCGCCAGCTAGTCTTCAATAGGGATCTTTACGATTATACAGAGGGCTTGACATTCTGAAACTTTACCTTCATTTACAACACAGCATCTGCAAATTGTGATTCAGTTGCGGGCAAAGTAATTGTAAAATTAATAAATATTTTCTCATAGATACCCATAATAGGCTTGTAGTTTGCAAATAAAATTTTTAACGAGCTTAACGAACAGAATTGTGTCACCACTGTCATTTAATTGACGGCGATTATTTAGAGATGTCGCAACAAAATGCAGATGTTAATAAAAATTTACAAGAAAGTGGAATAAAGTCTATCGTTCAATCATGAAAACGCTGTTATTGATGGAACAAAACTGAGGCCGGTCAAAACAATGCACCGCGATGAACGTGTTATTTCATTGACGCAAATTGATAAACTTTACCATAAGCTTAAGTGAATTTTGCTTAAAAAGCATTCGCAGCTTGCTTTTTACTGGCCGAAATACACATGCATAAACCTTTCTGATATCTAGATTTGTTAATCTCCTGATGCATGGCACATGTTTAGATTAACACCGTTTTGTGTCTCAAATAGTTTGTAAATGTTAACAAGTACTGTATAGACTAAGGCCTCCGTGGAAAAAACAAGGTCAAAGTTCGTAATCCACTAACTGCACTACTCTGTTGTGTAGGGGCAAACTTGGTAGTGATTGTTAAATAAAATATTTTAACTGTACAATTAACTCCATCTTGCTGTCTGAACTGCTGGCTGGGCAAATGTGCAACTTTGATCGTAAGCACTGCATGTAGTACCTCGTTTCTATGCAGTGCATATACAACTTGGCATAGGCTGACTTCACGTTCAACACTCCAGGCAATGAATGCTCCAAGCAATGAACAACACTTCAAGCAATGAACAACACTCCAAGCAATGAATGCAAAGCCTCAAATACGTTTATTACCTCACATATCTATCAAAAATGATCAGGCGATGTTATTCTAATCTGGGCAATAGAACAAAGTACTGCTCTGTCCATAAATTACAGCTAAGAACAGAATACGGATTGATAAAAACTTCGCTGATTTCTATCGTTTCGCATTTCAATTTGGGGGGCTGCTGGTTCCTGTACCCGCATTTGCGAGGCGAGTGCGGTAACCAGCAGAGCTATGCGTGCGGGTTCGGGGCGAACGCATGTTGAACTTGTTACAGGGCGGACGTGGGTTAAGAAATTCTTTGTGTGGGTAACTGAAAGTTGACCCAAATCCAATGCATGTGAAAGTGACATGAGCGAGAAACGGAGAGCTTGTGGTACAAGGGTGTAGCGACAAATTTCAGTAGTGGCGAGACCACAGATTCGAGCTTCCAGCTCTCAGTTACTCTTGCAAGAAATACGTTCTGCCTGATAACAACTAGCGCTGCTCGCGAACAAGTGTCCAGTATGGCCGGACATATCGTGAATAGCAGAAGGGAAAATTTGAAGAGTTCGTCAGTGAACTACATTCTCTTTCTGAACAGTGCTCTTTAAGCTAAGAAAGAAGCGCCCAAGGTGACTGAAGTATTGCACAGTTTTGCTTCAGTATTTTTTAAGAGCTTCTGTTGACTTTAAAACATCACTAAATACATTGCCACCAGCGATGAAACATATTGCGTGAGCTTTTAGTGGTTTTCAGACACACAGTGGCAGGTGCAGGTTTGGGACGGAAACAGTGCGAGGTGGGGCGGGCATGGTTTGGGAGGGTGCACGGGACGGGTGCGGGTTAGAGGTCTGCCTGTGCGCGGCAGGAACGGGCAAGAAATTTCAAATTCCGGGGGGTGCGGGGCGGGTTTCAACTTTGCCGGTGCTGAGCGGACAAAAAATTTCAACCCACGATGGCCTCTGTTATCCACATTAGGTCTCAAACCAAAGACGAAAAGAGTTAAGCTGTGGTTGGGATCAGGGCCGTCCTTAAGCTGGTGCAACCGATGCCGCTGAATTGGGCCCCGCGCCATGGTGTTTGGGTAGATTATTATTTTTTGCCAGATACACCTTGCGCTTGAGAATTCAGTAGAAACGCAATGTAAATCATTGTTAGCAAAGAACCCTCCAGTCAGAACTAGCAAATTTCCTCTCAAACGTTAGCAAACGTGCTCAATTCTCGTGTTAGTGCTGTACTGCATATCTGCGCACTACCACGATTGTAACACGGTTGATTGCAAATGATGACGTCATAAAATCGCTGCTCATAAGGACCCCGCGCCTAGGTCTTGCATTGGGCCCCACGCCCAGGTCTTGCATTGGGCCCCGCGTCTGCTAGGGACGGCCCTAGTTGGGATGCTGCGTACTTCTTGTATACTGTTGTGAGCTATCTGTCGAAAGGAATCTTTACACAGCAATGAATCAGAAACCATTATGTTTACCTAGAATTTTGCCTACTGAAAAACCATCTTCCGCTCTGCGAAGCGCACAATATGAAATTAAATAAAAGCCAAAGAAGTAAAGCCGCGGCGAAGCAAATCTAAGTGAGTAGGGAACAATATCCAGATACCCAATCTAAACTGGGTTGTTTGTTAATATTATTAATTTATTATTATATTCAAACCTGGGCAAAATCGGAACAAAACAACTTCGGCGTTTGGAAACAGATGTTTATTGAAAACTCTCATAGAATCATCATTTTGCGTGCAGCGTGTACACTAAATTTTGAGGAAAACAGTTTGAAAATGGGGTAATTTCAAAAAATACAAATAACGCATAACGTCGAAGTACTGGAAGAGTTGGTCGACTCCTTTCTCTGTTACTGAGTTGCTGTTAATAGAGACCTGCGGCAGATCAACTTCTCGTCCTTCAACTGGAAGGATCTACGCCCGAAAGTGTCTGGCGTCAGTGTTCCCTCTATGAAAATTTTGCGCTGAGCAAATGTTTGTTTTAGTGAGCATGAATATTTTAAGGCTGAGTTAGCAGAGTTCTAAATGTAAAACAAACTTTGAGAATTCTTAGAGTAAGTTTAAAATCTTATTAAAACATGAACAACGTACACATTTAATTCAAATAGCTTCTTGTTTTCGTGCTTCCACAGTGTTTTGGTTTGTTGCAAGTGCGCGAGGATGAGATTTCACTGCGCAAAAGGTCTGGTGCTACTGCGTATTTTAGAGGGAACGTTACCTAGCGTGTGCATTTCGCCAAAGATCCCTAGAGATTGATTCTCATCGTTCCTCTCCAGAGAGGCTAGTCTCTCTAGCATAGGCTCTGCCACACTACTACTGTTGGTTTTTGTTGAAAATGGTTAGCATAGACACGAATGTGTGTGTAAGAAACGTATGTATTTGCACTTGATTTTCTAGTGGAAACCATATCAGTAGCTGCTGTTCATGGCCGCATGTCCTCTAACTACCCTACTGATTCGTTTGTTTCTTTCCAGTGGCGCCTATTTTAAACCCATTTCTAATATGCAGACATTAGTAAACGTTATTCTGATAAAGTGATAAACAGGGTGAGAGTGCAAACTGTGGATCTTTACCAAGACATCTTTTGCGTGTTTGAAAGCTAAATTCCATAATTGTGCATAGTGGTTATTATTAAAAAGGCGAGTTTTTCGTGGAACCATCGATGTTGCCACGAATGTTACCATGTTTACCACGAGTGTTACCAGTGTTATCACAAGCGTTCTCGTGGTAACATCGCTTTTTCACCACTGCGCAATCGAAGGAAGATCCCCTTTTTCCCCGATTTTTGCAAACCTGGAAACCTCTTGCAACCTCACCCTTCAAAGCGACCCATCAAGCAACACAACATGGAAAACACTGTGCTGGAGAAGAAGCTTTGGTCTGCTGCACAGGCAACTTGAAAACACATTCCTGAAGTGCTTAAAACACTTGAAAGAGTTAAATTTCGAAGGTACAGTTGTCAGCAGAGGGAATGGGCGCGGAAGAGATGATCCAAGGAGAAAAACGAAACCATTCTGACGCCACAACGAGCGAGCCTTCAGTGTTATATACACGGAGCTAGGAGCGCATGCATACCTTCAATAACGACAATTCAAAAGACGACATTAAGCCACACTAAGTCTTTGAACGATTCTGAGTGGTGAAAGAGAAAAACTACAATTGCAGTTTTTCACAAACTTTTTGCGAAAAATTATAGGTTGCAAACGCGTTTACGAAGGCGGGAGCTGTTCTGAAAGAAAACAAAAAATATTTTTTGAAGCATGACAAAATGCTAACAAGAAAATAAATTGTCCGTTCTTGTCAATACATAGCTAAATTTATGTGGGATGTTCTTCGCAACTTGAGGTCACGATTTGAAAAGCAGGAGGTAACTCATTCAATCAGAAGTACTGCAACCAATGAACTTTGAACGCGCACTTCCGTGTTGAACAAAATGATGGAGCACAATTTCTGCCACAATGATGAGCACAGGCTATACGTCACGTTTTTCAGGATACAGTCGTTCGATCTTTTCTGTTGTGATAACCATACGCCTGGGGTCTGTAGGTTCTGACTGATCGTGTTACTGCACAAAAGCATGGACGTTTACATCAGTGCTTCGGTTTCGTTCACACCCTGCCATCGCTTGCTGTATTGCAATTCACGCTACTGCGAATGTATGTCCTATGTGAGAACAATAACCTAACTATATTGTATACAATGTTATTGTTTAGTTTGATATCTGTACCAGATCTACTTGAGCTAATAAATCATTTAAAGAGAGCTGAATTTGCATCAACTGTCAAGAAATGAGAAACTACGAAGCAATAAATGCAGTCATCTGATGTATTTTAAGGCATAGGTTCTCAAAGTGCTCCGTACGGAGCCCCAGGGCTTCGCCAGAGAAACCTCGGGGCTCCGCGAACTATTCGTTTACTTATTAAAATATTAAAATAAATTTATTGTGGGGCTCCGTAAATTATGGTCAATCTCTTCATGGGCTCCATAACACCAAAAGTTTGAGAACCCCTGTTTTAAGGCACGACGACACAAAACCTGAAAACTACGGGTTGAGTGAGAATCAAACTCCAGACTTCTGCCACTGCAGACACACCAACAAAACCACAAAAAAGAGCGATAGGAAACTAAATATTTACAATAGAAAGCCCGTTACTAATTACTGCACTGCTCCCGAACATTAGTGATCAACTTTTCGAAAAGCAGGTGAATTTATTCATTTCCTCCAAAGGCACAAAACATCTGATCAGTTTTGCTCGAAATGGCAGCATTCAAAGATCCCCTCATCCTTGACATAGGCTATCTTTCAAGTTTGGGATCTTTATTTGTGATAGAAATTCAAGCACATGCTAGAAGAATAGAGCTAGAACTAATTAGCTAAACCTAGACGAAAATTAGGCAGGTTTACTACTGTAGTATCCTATACATCTGTCACACTAAAGCACTAGTTGAGCACGGAACAAAGTGTTTGTATGAGAATACAAATTTTTACCCTGTCGTGATCGTTCGGTCTGCATCTTGATCAAAACTGAAAAGTTATCATTTTCGGAAATGTTGCGAAGAGAACTTTTATCTGTGTGTCAGGGTTATGCAGAATCGCATGGAAATATTTTCAGCTACAGCAAAACTGTTTGTATGACTTTAAGGCTAAGAGTGCAAAAAGCACAGTACCTCCATTACTGACACATGGGTTGTAAAAATCCAAAATCTGTTAACCAATACAAATATCTGGGAGCTGTGCTGGATACTGAGCTCCCAGATGACAAAGACATTCAGAGACAACTGCGATAAAAATATTCTGCAGCAAACAGGCTGCGAGCCTCTTTCTCCGATGTTCAAATGCAGTTAAAAATGTACTTTTTCGTTCCTTTTGTACGCCCATGTATGCATCACAATTATGTGGAATTTCAGAAAGTCATGCATGCAAAGATTGCGTGTGGTCTATAATTTTGGATGCAGGGCTCTGTACAACCCGCCCTGGAAAGCAAGTGTTAGTAGTCATGACTCATCAGGTTCAATCTAACATTCCTACATTTGAGGCCGTATTAAGAAAAAATATGCACTTGTTTCTCGAAAGATGCAGAAGGTCTAATAAGGTAATGGTTGCCTGCTTTAATGCAGTCAGATTGTTTATATTCTTCCTTATTCTTTGAATACTACAACCGCATTTTACTTTGTGACTGAGTGCTCGGACATTGTAGTGTTTGCTCATTTGAGGGCGTGGATGTCACAGTGCATTCGTACTTTACCTAGGCTTGACAGGTTTAGGCTTTAGCGTCCCACTCTGCAGTAGTGCTGTACCAAGTGAACAAATAGTGTTGAGAATGCGTATGTAAACCTGAGGTTCGACCTCCAACGCCGTTACAAAACATTCTGTTAATAAGTTTCTGTAGCCTGGTGTCAAGCGAAATTTCTGACCTCTGCGAAATTTCTGACCTATTATTTTTTGTCAGTTATTTTGCTTCTCAGAGTAAAGAAATAAAGTTTGGCGATTACTTGTTTGATGTGTGTTGTGTAAATTAAACTTTTTGGTTAGATGTCAGATACCCACAACAAGCTACAGTACGGGATTAAGTAAAACCAGTGAAAAATATTGGACTTAAATCTTAGACTTCAGTTATTTTTCTTTTTCTGTCTGTAACATAAACCCTAATTCGACACACTTACCTAAGCACCAAATCCTAAGCCCTAATCATCAGTTTTCTCAGCGTATTTGATATGTTGAATGTTGCTCTGTGCATGCGCATATGGCGTGAAGTCAGAAATTTTGTTAGTCAGAAATTTCGCTTGACACTGGTGATTCAGCCTCCAATGCTGTTGCATCACGTTCTGTTTTGTTTTTATTGACCAGCGTTGTGCAGAATGTGTGTGCTTGTATACTATAGACTTCGTGTCTGCGGACAAAAATACATTATTATTATATGTGACCGTTTGCAAAAAAGTAGTTGTACCACGGTTGAATAAGCACGATGACGTCATCGAATGAAATTTCATGAAAATTGCCTCCCGCGAAATGAAGAGCTGGTTGCGCCCCTGACATGCACTAATATGCCGTAGTTTCCAAGCCCTCGATTATTGAAACCAAGCATTAGACATGTCATAATTCCACAAAATATCTCGTGCAAAAAAATCTATCAAACCTGACTGCTACATTCACATTGACTTTACTGTTTTTAAACGGTGATATCTGCTGAATTTGTTTATCATGGTTTAAACTGATATGAAAATCTGCAAAATCTAGCAGCTGTGTTGTGTGCTTATATAAAAAATTTAAAATATTGCTAGTGGCTGCACTGATATGCACTTATTGCATACATGCAAGCATGAAGAATACCAATTATCTGCATGTAACAACACACACTGATCCTTTATAAAAAGAAACTTAAATCTTGTACAGCAAGACAGCTAACCTGATTTGCATAGCCTTTTATGTTTATTTTCCGAAAACAGCACAGTCTATACTGCTTAAGACACTGAACAATGTGCCGCAGTTTTCGAAGTCTTGACCAAAAAAGTATTGTCTTTTGCCCTGTCACGTCACTTAGATGGGAAAGCCGCTTTTATCTTCGACATTGGGACCGTGGTATAAAATAGAGGATCTCTGTCCTGAGAAAAAGTTCTATAAATCCAAGCTGACAGTAGTAACTGAGCCATAGGTTTTAAAAAATGCCAAACAATGTTTTTTCATGCCAACACCATCAAAAAAGGTCAAAAAATGCCAAACTATGACGTACATGCCAAACACCATTTTTTCACCAAACCACTTCACAAAAAGCCAAATTTCTGGAATTTGGCCTTAAAAATGCCAACCTGGCAACCCTTGTTATTTGCAGTTTATTGTTATGTGGTATATCCAATATTCGTTTTTTTCTTTTGTTTTCAACATTTGGGACACTTTGACAAGATAATCTTCGGGTTTTTCGGTGTCCCTGCCTCACGTTTATTTTTTGTTGATGTACCTGTGTATTTATAATGTTTTATACTAGCGGCTAAAGAATACAAGACAATACTGGACACCACTGATCTGGCCGCAAGCGCATTAACATCATCAAAGGACAGAAAACAATTCATTACATCACATTGTGGTTGTATGACATCACAATAAATATTATTTCATCTGGTAAATTGCTGAACTGAAGCAATCAGCAAATACAAGTTACAGGCAATAACAGTCATGGGTGGCGGAACCTTTTTCAAAGTGGGGGGGCACAAGTGCACGTTAAAAAGAAATTATGGCAAATTTTGTGGTTTGAATTGGCAAGTGTGACGTCGCAAGCATTGAAATGTGACGTCATTACATATATACCATCTGAAGGTCTAAACTACACTATCTTAGACAAAACTAAACCACTATGAAAACGTATCGGTGGACCACCTGAAATTCAAATAGGCTGTTACAGGGGCGACCCAAGTCATCAGCGTCACTCGGGTTAATCATATGATTTATTCTGACTGACTTAATAAAACCGTTCGACGCTTGCGTCACTGAAATTTCCACTGCTTTCACTCTGGCTGGCATTGTCGTTGCCCTGTGACGTTAATTACGTAACAATAAATGAGAAATTCTCACGATAACTTCTCCATTGTCGAGTAACGTACGTCACAGAGCAAAGATAACGCCACAGTGGCTGTTCTAAGGAGTGTATGGGTGGGTCATGGCCCCTCCCAGATTTTTGGCTGGTCCCCTGCATGCCCCCCCAGTTTTGCTTGATTTCACGTTCAAGTTCGTTTGATTGACATATACAGCAGAGCAGATAACTTTCCGCCAGCAAAATTTTAAACGATTTTAAGACTTTCTGGCAACGGTTCTGATGATGTTAACAGGCCTATGTTGGGTTTGATAGGTTTGATCATAGCAAATCTATCTTCCCCAGAGTGAAAAATCACCATGCAGGGTAGACATTTATGTTGACCCCCTACTTTTTTCCTTGGCTCCGCAGTGCCCCCCACTTTTTTCATTCTGGAATCGCCACTGTAACTAGGTTCATTCATATTAGCCCGAGTTATTGGACAACTTGTCGTTCGTTTGAAAATATTCTCGAAATGCGAACTGTCCATGGGATTGAACTTCAAATCCAATGTTCTACACAAATTCATTGCTTCAAAAAAACATTCAGTCCGACATGAATGATGTTTCATAAAATGCTTAGCTGCATAGGACAGCTTGGACTGTAATGAATGAGCCCGAGGAAAGCGCGAGCGAAGTCGTGAGAACGCCTACTACGAACGATATTGTTTTATTCAGGTCACTTGCAACATGAACGCGAAAGTCCAGACATGGAACGAAAATATATGAACAGTGACAAGGCCCAAAGAAAAGAGCCCGAGTTAACAACTTAGTGAAGTGGGACCGTGGGTGGTGGAACAAACATACAAACGAAGCAAGCTTGCATTCTCCGATATAAATCATAATCGAAAACTCGGGCGAAGCCCGAGGAGCCCGTATGCCGGAGTGGCCACTGGGCTGTTAAAAACACCATGAACACAGCTTAAAAAAAACAGGCAAAAATGACACAGCATTGATACCTGTCTTAAACACATTCAAAATCACAACTTTTCTTCATCTTGAACACAAACGTATCATGACTGAATACTCATTCTACAACTGCATTAGATACCGGAATGCAAAGACAAGACAAAAACATTGCTAATGCAGAAATAACATATAGCTATTTAGCGATGCCAATACAAAAACACAGTTGAAATTGATCTGACAAATATTTCATTTTGCGTGTAAAAATCAGTAAAGTTTCACTATTTGGAATGGTGTTAAAACGCTTGAAATTACCCTGATTTTTAATGGTGTGGAACCAACTTTTCCTGCACACATGCATATGGGTGTCAGAAGAGGGGCAGGAATTTGAAAATTTTAGCAAAAATTATATTTTCTTAATTTCGAGTGGTAAAAACTAAATTTCACCACTTTTGGCCCCCCCCCATAGAAAAACTTTAGGTAAAAGCCACTAGTGCCCTCCCTGGAAAAATTCCTTCCGATGCCCACGCACAGAAGCATATGAAATGACACCACTTTTGTGAAAACATGATTCGTCTGCTGAGAAACAATCTTCAGCAAGTCAAGTCAAGTCAAGTCATGTTTGCGCTGTAAGTACACAGCAATAGAACACATTTCAATAAACAAAGCTTAAAACAAACAGCACAGGTTGGGCGAAAGACGGCCAAAGCAGTAAGCAGTCACTCAATCAAGCCCAGCCTACATTTGATGACTGTCAAATTCAACAGCACAGGTGAAGCACAAAACATGAGTTCAAAACAAAATAAAAACAAAACACAGAAGCCAAAAGTGTGCTCAGTT
>Ga0210059_1001282_pt1 | contig 37242 bp, 25 predicted proteins | sample Ectturendosymbi2_FD_188042 | JGI IMG/M metagenome (GOLD analysis project Ga0210059, IMG submission 188042) | Ecteinascidia turbinata endosymbiont from Florida, USA - Sample 2 (SPAdes) (version 2) | ecosystem: Host-associated > Tunicates > Ascidians > Unclassified | place: Key West, Florida... | reverse complement strand
GGCAGAGAGTAGCGCGGAAGAAATGGATCTACAATAAACATGAGGCACAAGTTTTAAGTGCTCTTCGCAATTCATCCACCCAGTGACGTTGGCAGTTTCATGGGTGGGGGGCATCCGGTCCATTGTTTGACCTGCAGGACATGGACGGGGGTTAGCGGAAATACTTATTTGTACAGTTAGAATATACGCAGCGAACACTCTTGCTCAAAAGTGAATTCCTGAAGGTTCAAAACTAAGATTCTGGGACGTGGAACATTTGTGACTGTGCAACGCTAAACTCACTCGGAAAGGGGTCGAAACTAAAGTGTTATTTTTTTTATAGAAGCATAACCGATTGCAGAACGTATTTTAACAGTTGGTGAGGTGTGAGAAAAAAAGAAAATCTACAAAAGTATTTTGTAGGTTTTAAAAAAGATTCCACGCTTCAACAAGCGACGCACTTCTCATTTGGTCATATCTGTGATGGGTAGGGGGAATGAACCCCCCGATCTGTGATGGGTAGGGGGAATGAACCCCCCGATCTGTGATGGGTAGGGGAGAAGGAACCCCAGCCTGTGATGAGTTGAGGAAATGAACTACTACCCTGTAATGGGTAAGGGGAATGAACCCACCGACCTGTGATGGGTAGGGGAGAAGGAACCCCGGCTTGTGATAGTTATGGGAGGAATGAACCCCTGTCCTCTGATGGGTAGGAGGAAATGAACACCTGGACCTGTGATGGGTAAAGGGAATGAACCCAGGCCTGTGATGGGTAGGGAGAAAAGAACCTCTGTCCTCTGATGGGTAGAGGAAATTAACGCCCTGTCCTCTGATGGGTAGGGGGGAATGAACCCAATCCTGTGAAGAGTAGGGGGAAAACAACCCCGGCTCGTGACAGTTATGGGGGCAATGAACCCCTGTCCTGTGATGGGTAGAGGAATTGAACCACTGGCCAGTACTGGGTGGGGGAAATGAACACCCGGAACTATGATAGGTAGGGGGAAAAGAACCCCTGTCCTCTGATGGGTAGGGGGGAATGAACCCCGGGCCTGTGATGGGCAGAGAAAATGAACCACTGCCCTGTAATGGGTAAGGGGGATGAACCCCGTCCTGTCATGGGTAGGGGGAATAAAACCCCCGACCATTGATGGTAGAGGGAATGAACCCCCGACCTGTGATGGTTAGGGGGAAAAGAACCCCTGTCCTCTGATGGGTAGAGGAAATGAATACCTGGACCTGTGATGGGTAGGGGGAATGAACCTCCGGGAGTTTTTAACCTTAAACGCCTAAAAAAATGGGCACTTTAACCATGAAGGTATAAATGTTGGATTCCTTTGAAATGGTACGTACAAAAGTTTTTTATTAACAGACGGGAATAGAACATAGAACTACTGCACTACGTACTTTCAACCAATAGTTCCACGTTGATAGTTATGAGATGCCACGTTGGGTATACCTCAACGTGCTTGCAAAGCATTCTGTCGTTTGTACCACAAAGCGTGGTATGCATTACAATGTGCAGATGCCAGAAACAACAGAGTATGCGAGATATATAACTGGTATCAACATTGTTTGAATATATATATCAACCAGGGATTACAAATTTATTGCAAAATCAAATCACTTCGGTCAACAAGATAGAAAAAGGTAGAAAGAGCGTATCAATAGATTTACCAGGAAATAATTTCCAGACCAGCTTCATTGTATATTTTTAATTAAAAAAGCGCAACTACAACACATTCGTGTGAAATCTACCAATGATGTCAGTTGATTAAAAAACCTAGTCAGGGGGGCGCTAATGGGCAACTCTCCACCACAACCTCGGCACACATGCGCCCTCACCTGGTGACGTTCGGCGCAGTGGGGGGGTCGGCTCCGTTGTCTGAGTGGAGGTGGCGACCAGGTCTGTGCTGAGGCATCTGTGACGTTATAATACCGAGCCGTCAGTGATAACAACATCAATGCATTCGATATAAACTAACCTTTCATGAACACAAAGTCAGTTGACCTTGGTAAGTATTATATCAACGAAGCTCAAAAATTGAACAAAAACTCTGCAGCGACGTTCAAATACAAGACAGCACAGCGAGCAAAGATTATGAACCACAAGACAATTATCTTGAAACAACATTTCTGACCACAGTTCATGCTGAAAATTCAACTACGTACAGTGCCAGGGTGGGAGATCATGCGATTCAACGGGGCGGCGGCAGCGACGTTGAAATCCGGACCAGAAGGGTCGTTGGTGTACCTGGCTGGGGCGGTGGTGGGCAGAGGGGCCATCGCTGGTTCAGGTGCATTCTGCCAAGAAAAGCAGGGACAATGAATCGGTTCGGCTGGTCACGTGTCTTGCGATGAATAAAAGCGAGGAGGTGGGGGAGGGAAATTGCGGCGGAAATACAGTTGGAAGAAATGTTGGATGCAATCAGAGAAACTTGGAAAATAAATAGAATCTCGGTTGTGCGCATGCGCAAACACTTGCCAGTATTTCCCGTACATGACCAGCGCAGTGGCCACAAGCAGCGAAATCCTGAGATTTCTTAGCGGTCGCTCGTTATTGTATTTAACACCGGCGGACAGCACACAAGCTCTTAAATGAAAATGACATATCGAACAATAAAAAACTTCAAATCTGCTTCGCTTTTGTAACACTATTGTGACGGTGTCGCAACACAGACAACAGTGAACTCTCTGTCCTGCCTATCAAAATAACCGCCCCGCCCCCAAATCGAGTCCCACCTTTTTTCAAAAACTTTGGGGCCCATTAAAGATGCGACCTTATGGACTTGAACCTATTCCAGAGGACTACAACACAAGCTGTCTAAAAACTGCATTGGGTTTGGTTTGATAAGTTTTAATATGCGAAATACAGAGCAACACAATTTGGGAGCAGAAGTAAACAAGAATAAATAAACACGTAGGCAAATTTTCCCTAAGCCTAGGTCCGTTTTTTAATCTCTATTTCACTAGAATTGCGAAAACTGATGTGGGGGTAAATACCACATTAAAGCGGCATTTATTTCGGCATCGCTCAACTGCAACCACTGTCCAGACCGTGGCCATATCCCACAAACCCCTTGCTCAGGCCCAAAGTACTGAAAATACGCGGAATTTCGCAGAAGTCTCGAGAAACGAATAGGAAGTGAAGAAAAATCTGTTGCGAGAGCCGCGGCCATTTCCGGTAGCAAAGATGAAAACACGTGTCGCCTTTACGCAATGGGTGTCGGAGTAGGGGACGCCCCCGAGGAAATAACCTTATACGCACAAACTGATACAGCAGATCAAGCTGCATCAGAAGCAACCCCCATTGTACGTTGCTTGCGTTTACGTTACAAGTCGTCGCTATAATGAAACGTAAGGTGTCTGGAGAAGAGTCTACCTTTCAACATAACCGCTGCAGATCGAACCACCCGCTCAATTTCGTTTGCAACGCCCGGACACAGACCGCGCGAGGCCTTGTCAGGAACCTAACGTGCATTCCAACCTTCCACCGATGGCCACATCAACACAGCCACGAACAAGCAGTTGCAAAAAAATTCCCACTCGCTTATTTTCGAAATTGATTCAATTCGGTTTCAACTGAAACAGCACAAACTCATTGAAATTACGGTGAAACTGGTCATAGAGTGAGACTCGATGGATGATCTGTACAGAGCCTGCTAAGCCCTTGATTTTTTTGTTTCAAGAACCTATCGTTGTAAGTGTCCATTGTCAAATTGCCAGCCCAGTGCCAAGCGAAATTTCTGACTTCATGCCATGTGCGCATGCGCAGATTAATATTCCAACATATCAAATACGCTGAGAAAACTGATGATTAGGGCCTAGGGTTTGGTGTTCAGGCAAGTGTGTCGGGTTAGGGTAAGAAAACGAAAAATAATTGAAACATAAGACCAAGTCCAATATTTTTTAGTGGCTACAGTCATTCCCGTACTATAGTTTGTTGTGGGTAACAAGCATCTAACCATAAAGGTTCTAGTTTGCACAACACACATCAAAAAAGTAATTGCCAAACTATTTTTCATTCTGAGAAGCAAAATAACTGACAAACAATAGAGGTCAGAAATTTCGCTTGACACCGACATGAACGATACGTCTGACCCAACCATTCTAAGCTTTCCGCTGCTCTACGACCTATTGGCGAAAAGCTTCATCGCCTTGTTTCCATGGCAATGAAAGAGCAGCATTAACTTTGCGGGAAGGAAAAAATCGGAAAAAAACGACTCACTGTTCGAGCGAATCCGATCCGACGTGGTTGCTGGGGTTGGTGCTGTGCGGGGGGGGAGGACATCATGGGGGCGGGTCTGCTGGTTGCTGGGGTGTATTGGGAGTTGGACAGCTGTCTGCTGCAATGGGGAGGGCTGGTGGGGGCTGGTGGGTCTTCAATAACAACAATGCAAACGTTACAGACAGTGAAATACGTATATTCCTTGGTCCGGCGTCGGCATCTGATGCGATGTGGAATGGTTACGTCATTGCTGGGGGGGACACACGACAATCCCCACCTGGTCTTACCTCACTATCTTATTTGAAAAAGTTTGCTGCAGTGCTTAATACGGTGAAACGGAAAACATAAATTTTGAGTTTTGAAATAATAGGCAAAAGCATAAGCATTTCAGACTTATGCTCAATTCTTATCCCAGATTGTAATTATTTTTCAAATATTTAAACACTTAACCACGATTTCATAGCTTAGACACAACACTTCCAGGCTTTACCATCGTAGACCTTAAAATCATCTTACTCTGCATTATACACCTGAACTAATAGCGTTGGATATTACAACAATGATGTTGGATGCTGAACCACAGGACCCATTTCGGAGGATTTCTCTTTCCACAACCACAATCAAACACGCCCGATCAAATGCCAAACACTAATAATTCATCAAATACCTACGTTGACTATGATACGGGTAAGCTTGGGTTGGGTCATACGGTGGCCCACGTTGTTTAATGTACTGGTGATGATAGGAGGCAGGGGCGACGAGCGGGGGCATGCCGTACGGTGGTTCATGGTGGGATTCTTCGTTGGGATATTTTAGTGTATCCATAAGCCTGAAAACAAATATCAGCAACATTCAACATTAGGAACGATTGAGCCTCGCACTCAACAGCAACCTTGCTGCAGATGATAAGTTGTGCTTCAGGGCTTTCACCTGAACGGACTTTATTTTCATCAAAACTTTCACCCTACACAAAAATACACACGGCACTGTGTAGAATATAGGCTAATGCGGAAGCTATAGCATAATTTAAATCATCAAAACTTTCATCCTACACAAAATAAACTTCGGTACTGACTGATTATCTTCGCGAATATTAGGAGTGACTTTTAACATTCGAAACGAAGATCAAATCCAGAAACATTTCGACTAAAAGTGGACTTTATCAAACTACGCCATCTTGCCTAAATCGGACGCGCGTCGCGAGCCAAGACAACCATCGGGCGAAACTCCTTTATGACTCATGATGACGCAGCGTGACTTTTTCAATCGCTCATGACTGCTAGTAATAAGGGCCCACGAGTGGGGGTACAAGAGGTACATCGTACCCGGAAGGTGCTGGGGCCCGAGAGGATGAAGATTCCAAATTTACATTTTTTTCTGTAATCACACTAAATTTTTCTGTAATGAAGCCCAAAATTACTGGTGTACACCAGTTCCAGTAAAACACTTAACCTATTTCTAAATCTTAGCAGTGACCTGACCGAGTCGTATCTGTTGAGTCGCGAGTCGAATCGAGTCACAAGCCTTTCGCAAACCACTTCGACTCATTGGTTGGTAAACTCGAGTCAATGTCGAGTCAAATAAAATCAAACATTTTCCGTATGCTGTTCTGTTTAGCTTTCATTTTACTTCTCTCCTTCATTCTCAGCCGATTCCACAAATCTAACTTAAGCCCTGCTGCATGAAATATACCTCTTTGTCCTTCACTTGGCCCATCAAAGACCCAAAGTGAAGTATGAGGCCGACTGCCATGATCACAATGTGCAAACACTACATTAAACCGCGATAATGTGTTTAATGTATTGTGCCCTGCAGGTCCCTCAGTGCAAAGTCTCAGCTCTACCTCTGTGTCAGGTGGAACTCCTGGTCCTGGAAATCTAGCATAACACCACTAGAAGACACAGTCGAAACAGAAAATTTGCGCCGACATTAATCATGCGTCACTGAAGGAAATAAACACATTTCTTTGCGTGCAAACTAACAGCGTTTGTCGATATGACGTTTGGAGATTTTGTAAAAGTGACTCAAGTCTCGAGTCATTCATTGTGACTGGAGTCGAGTTATTAAAATTGTGGCTCGTGTAGAGTCATGCCATCACGGTAGCTGTTTTATCTATGTTCTAATTACTTTATAAACAAGCTATAGAAGTTTCGACGAGGGCTCCAGAAGGTAGGGGGCCCGGTACAGGTCTTCGTAACCCCCTGGTAAAATTTCTCTCAGAGGCCCTGGTGGCAGTCCACGCTTGAATCCGGTATTATCCCCGATACGGAGGTGGCCAGATCAACCCAGTGACTTGCAATTAATTTCAGTCCTTCTTTACACTTTAACCACTTCAAAGCAACGTCTTGACTCAGACAAATTTCCGTATTTTCCTCTTCCACCTGCCTTCTCCATGTTTTCCTTAGTCTTCCTCGTCGTCCATTAATCTGGATGTCCAACGCCCTTCTCAACACATCATCCTCATCCCTTCTCAAAACATGCCCATACCAGCGGACCCCATTTGCTTTTGCCAACTTATCTACCGTATCTTGTAAACCAACATATCCATCAGTTCCTTCATATTCTTCCTGCCCATCAACTTAACTCCACACATCGGTCTCACCATGCTTCTCTTATTTCGTCTCAAAATCGCCATTTTCTCTCTGGACGTTCGTTCACTCATCGTGATGCAATGGATGTTCGTTCACTCATCGTGATGCAATGGATGTTCGTTCACTCATCGCGACGCAACAGATGCTCGTTCACTCACCGTGACGCAATCAACAATGCCCTGGAGTGTCGCAAACATGGACCTCCATGTGTTCTGGGGGGTTGGATGATGGAACCATAAAACGGTTGCTCAATAATTGTCCCTAAGTCTAACTTGGCTGATTAATTGTAAAGATCGACTCAAACGCGACGTCATCCAAAGCACGTCACCGCCTGAGTGACGTATACGCATCGCGCTCCATTCACCGGATAAAAATCTTGCGACAATTGTTTTGGAAACAGAGAACATGGTTTCATTAAAACCATTGCCTTATCACTGTTGTTCTTTCCAATACGTTTTTGCGACAAATCAAACTTTCACACATTTCTCAACTGGACTTACGCGGCCAGTTGTACTCTGAGCTTGTTGTTTTCATCATGCATCTGTCGTTTTTGCTGAGCGATTTGCTCTTTTTCTTGTCTTTCCATGTTGAAATCTTCCATGAATGCTTTTAGCTGAGTCTCTATGACTTCATTCGAAGAATCTGCCAAAAACAAAATCCTCACTGCATCCATGTACATCAAACTTAATACAACTGAGAACATGCGCATTGGCAACTAACAATTGAAAAACAACTCGAGAAACACAGATTTCGAGGAGGAAAATAATTTCTACAATCTGCAATGCAGCGACTTCTTATTTAAAATAATGATCAACCACTATTTAAATCGTGATCCCCCACAGGGGGGCGCGCCACCCTAGGTTGCCATTTACGATGCTCAGGGGCGCCGCGAGCTAATGTGTTTTTCAATATATCATTGAAAATACCGTTTTCAAAATGTCTTTAGATCTTAAAGCAAATTGCTATGGGTTCGCTAATGGGTGGTACAAATTATATTTCCCTTCTGCAAGGTGACGCAAGCATAAAAAGGTTGGGAAACACTGATTTAAACTGATGAACCATGATCATCGAATCCAATTGTTGAAGCTTCAAATAACGTTAGACTACGTGTGTGTACACACAGGTGTGTTACAAGGCTGGTTTTTAACGAACCAACTTGATGTTCCGAAAGGATTTAAACCACCTATGTCCTACCCAAATGGCTTACTGAGCCAAAAATTATGTCACTATTTCAACCAGGGCCGCACATTGAAGAAGATATGAAGGCCGCACAATGAATGGCTTACTTTGATCTTACCAAACTAAATTTAGTTTTAGCTGATGTACCGACAGGGTTCGAATCCTAATTGCAATGGTTACAGACTTGGTAAAAAAGGGGCACTGAGGACCACCTGCGTCAAAAATGTCAAATTCAAGGTTATCAAAATAAGGACAGGCTGTCAGTATGTAGGATACTTTTCCTGCAGCGAAAACCTAAACTGGGCCGCACAGAACCCTCAACTGGACCGCATGCGGCCCGTGGGTTGGACATAGGTGATTTAAACTATGGACTGTGTTTTAAAAACAAAATATTAATGAACCCAAAAGTATTACCACCATAATTCTGGATTAAAGTGCAATTGCAAAATAATGTGCTTCTGCGACGGGCTTGAGCCAAGGCAGCGTGACAGTGTACGCAAAGCTAGCGGGTTTAGCAAGCCAGGTCACTTTCATCCAAATTGCACCTGAGCCACTTTCAAAAAAGTTGACAACACTGGGTTACGCAATGAACAGTGTAACAAGCACCTTTCTGACTGTTGATCTGAGCAGTCAACGCCACATTTTCGTTGTGAAGTTGCTTTAACTTCCCTTCCAGGCTATGAATGATGTCACCTTTTTCCTCAAGTTCCACCATCACACGCTACAGAAGAACAAATAAGAGTTTTGAAGCGTCATTTTTGGCACACTACCAGGACATAAGGAAGCAAACCATAAAAACTACATTCAGTCAAAACCAAAAGCGCACATCGGTCAACAATTTTGCCACACCATCCCTCTGTAACAATATCGTAACTTGTGGCACAGAATATAAACACAAACAGCTTGTCTGCTTGGGTGACGTATTTATGGATCTGCATTTTGGGTTAAATGACAATACCTTTCACAAGACCGTAGTTTCGCTGCTAACATTGTGCAAAAACGAAGGACAAACTTGCCTCTCTTGCATTAACAGCTTCGTTGAGTCTTTGCTGAAGGTCAAGGTTTAGCATTTTGGCGCTTTCCAACTCTTGCATCGGAACCTACGAATGCATTTAACGGTTTTTGCTGCTATCAGTGAAGAAAAATGAAGATTTAACAAGTTCAACATTTTATCACGAGTAAGGCATTAGTTGAATCAAATGGTTTTCGGTAAGTGCGTCATGCGAATCCACAAAACGACAAGTCCGTCACAAACACAAATACCATGTCTTGGCACGGTTGGCATGGGGAGGAGTTGACCGCGGTCGAAGTCATGCCAGATCCATTCATGACATCATCAGCAGAGGGGGCGTGTACTTCGGTGGGTCCTGAAACAATCGAATTACGAGTTATATCGTGCTACAATGCTATGGATGGAAAATCAATAGTCACACAAACACATTGAATGTTAAATGAAAAAATACATTGATATATATTAAAAACCTGCCTGAAGGTCTGTGTGCAATTTAATAAAGGCAAAGAAAATGAGAAACACTCAACTTAACATGCGACACTTAATGATTTGCTATTCCACTCATTGCTGGCAGTGTCTCATACAGGTCTAATGCATATTAGGTTTAAAAGACACTAAGTCCAATAATGGTGAAAACTAGGAAATGGCAATTATATCCCTCAAAGTTAGTCACAAAAACTTAGCAGTTCGTCTTTTGGAACGCACAGCGGCCGGTTCTAAGATTTTAAAGCAGGACTCTCGCCACTCCTACATAATAAAAGACTTGAGCAATTTTTTACCAGTCTCGGGAAAAGAGGTGCCTTGTTTCAAACTTTCGACTTCCCTTTGCAGAGACTCGATTTCTTCAGCAAACACCTGATTGGCTGCCCGTGCCCGATGCAACATTCCATCCAAACACACAACCTTAAAATGAAGGTTCGATTTGCAGCCTCAGCTTCCGGTTTAGTACACCACATGTCCTGATATACACGAGACAAACGTAGAATCCAACAAACTTCTAAAACCGCGCACAGTCACTGTCAATCAAAACCACTCAGCACCACCACAACCACTAACGAAGTCACAACGTTGTAAGTTGTTCTGTCACTTTTTCGTCTGCGAAAGATTTTAGTTTACACATTTAGTTTAATAAAATTAAGCCTTTTGTGTTCACATTCGACAAACCAACAAACTATTTGATTGGAATTTTTTAATGACACAACGCTACGTTCCATTCGCATACGTAAAGCCAGTTTTGATTTTAGAATTGTAGCATTTGTTTTAAAAGTTTTTTAAAGTTATTCTTCATCTCCTTTCTAAAAGTTCAGATCAACACGCGCGGACGTCCTACGCGTTGTGTTCCAACTAATGTCCTTCGGTCTACAAAACGTTTTATGGAATATCGCAGATGGACCTTAATTCGGAAATCTTTAGGTGAGACGTAAAGCAGCGGTCGGTAACCCTTTGTTAAACGTGGGCTAAATTAAGGTGTAAATCAATCTCAGTGCCAACAACACACTTTTTTTGATACAAGTCAAGGTCAATATATCTTCTGTGTGAATCATAACAAAATTGATATGTAAAACTCGGAGCTTATGCGTGCCATATTAGAAATTGCTTGGCGTGCCAAGTGTGGCACGTGTGCCGTGGGTTGCCTTCCTTGACGTAAAGTGACTTCTACATAACGACACGGCGCGAAGATGAAGAAAAATAACCATACGATGCAGTGGTTCTCACGTAAGTAGATTCGGGGTCATTTGCGAAGTTTACCGTCACATAAATCTACGCAGTCTATTATTGCAATCGCCGGAAATTACAAGTCTTTTTGCGAATTTGAATGGGCCTATAATAAAACGTTTCCACACGGTTACTAAGTCAAACAGCTGTTGCTTTGAAGTAAACAACCTCAACTAAACTGCCAATATTGCGAATGGGTTTGTGACGTAACTTTCGGTGTTAGGGAGAAAGAGCAAGAGAAACTGCGCAACGTTTCTCAACAAAAAGTACAATCATGATGAGCGAGGCCATGCCAAGTGCAACCAACTGGCACATTTAAATATCAAAAATCGTTAATGTAATACACTGGGGGGTCTATGGAACGTGTTTTGCATGGTATATATTGTGCAATTCTAATTTGTGTGATTTCCACAAAATCTAATTTTTTTTCTATGAAACTTGCAAGAACTTCGTTTACATGATAATTGAACACACTGACACTGTTGCCACGCGTGACTGCACTCAGGTACTGAAACCGATCACATCATAGATTAGTTGACGTTTTCCAGGTAGTGAGCAAGTTACTCGCCTGTGTCTTTTTCTGTGCTCAGACCACTCATCGCTAGAGTAGATCCGCGGTGACACGCCCCCTATTTAAAATGTTGAGTTTACCAATGTTTTAACCACTTTCTAATTTATTATTGATTTTGCCCCCCCCCCGCCCCTCTTGTGACACCAGGGTGGAGGAAAAGAGCTTTGGGGATAAACACGAAAGCGCTGAGTAAAGAAGCACATTGTTAAAGTCTGTTGGTGGTAAACATTTCCGTCAACCGTTCCGTGAGAAAAATCGTACTGACAGGTCTGCCTCAGCCGTGGAATAACAATCGTCAGCAGAATAAGCAAAATGTATGTAGAAACTGTTCGAATTGTACAAAACAAGCAGGAATAATGCAATGACTATGACGAGGAAAGGCATAGATAAATGCCTATATGTCAAAAATATGAGGGACAATGGCGGTTGAGTATCAGCAAGCCATGCAACCATTAAATATTCTTTGTGAGTTGCTATTATTGCAACAAACTTGAGTGCGACTGAGAAATTACTTCATCGTTGTTTTGGCATTTTGCTGTTCAACATGGTACATTCTTAAACAGGTTTAGGGACAATTTCTTCTTTTGGAATTGGCAACACTGGATGTAACGCATAGGCCAGCTTGTTGATATGATAAGGTGATAAGTAGGGCAACCATTTTATGACCTAAAAAATTAAAATTTTGACTTTATTATTTATATATTTTGACTTTATTTTGACCTATAAAGTTCCTGTGTTTGCAACTGCAAGATAATTTAGCCTTAGGTCAGCGGTAGGCGCCTTTTCTTACAAAAGCCATTCTGCTTCATCCTCCAGCACATATGACCGGCGAGGAGTCACAAAATGTTGATTCGGTTTCATTTTTCATGCGACTTCATAGGAGCACAGGCTGAATTGCAATCGGCTAATCATCCAGTAGTCGTGGGGAAAACAACATTATTACGTCAGAAGCGACAATAAACATATTATTACAAAATTGTAACTAATCATGCAAAAGCGCATCAATATCGAACCGATAAAAAAACTGTGCTGTAAGAAAAGTTTGACGTAACGATGAATTTTGACCTAATGATAAATTTTGACTTTTTTGACCTAAAAACTTGGGCGTTGCTCATGGTATCAGAGTGAAACTTTGTTTGTGGACGTTTCATAAACTTTAAAGAAGGCAGACAAACTCTGACTTTATTGACTTTTGGTTGCCCTAGTGATAAGAATGTCACCATTGTCGGTTAAATAAGATCATTGCAGCTCTCGGATTTGATTTGCTTTTTTTACTTCGTTGGTGTGCTTTAATGATCATAAGTACATTTGAGCAGATTAAGTTTCTCCAGAAAAAGATGGTTCCCAAACCCAGCCACAGCGAAAAACCACCAGGTGGTGCGTGATTAAGAAAAGGTTGAGAACCACAGAGTAACGATGTTCTGGACAGTCGTTTTCATCAAGAATTGCAGGATCAACATCTACATTTCGGCATGGAATTCAAGTATAAGCGTTACCTATATACAGCAGGTGTCTCAAACTCAAATTGCTCTGAGGGCCAAATGATAAAAGTAACTCGAGGGCCGCATTATGACGCAGACGAAACAGTGGCGGTACCTGAACCTTACTAGAAACAGTTTTTACATCTTATTTCTTGCGAAAAGTATCGTGAGTTATAGGCAAATCATTTCTAGATGTTTATACGTTCGTTTGAAAGGAAACTGCTCACTTGCTGGCCGAGCACTTTTAAACATTGGTGAATAAACTAAATAACTTAAATGTTAATTATTTGAAAATTCCCAAAAGCATCGCGGGCCACATGCGGCCCGCCTGTTTGCGACCCCTGACATACGGCATGCGTTAGCCAGCCTGCTGCGGATATTTCAAAAAACAAACTAGTTTTTCCTGCGTGAAACGAAACCCCAAATAAAGAGAAATTAAAAACCGAACACTCTTGTGAAAACGCTTTTTTAAATTTTGGTTTAAAATACTTGATGTTAAAAACGACGGCGAAAACTGCGAAAATGATTTAGCAAAAAGGTTAAGTTCATGCAAATACGAGAGTAAAGTGAAACTGAAGAACTTTATTAGTGCGAAAAACACTGCAAAACTAACAAAGCATCGTTGTAAAAATGCAATTATTGGCAGCGGTTCCCCTGTAAGAATAGAGTAGTCCAAGTCAGCAAGCACGCCAGAAGGCGCAAGAAGTCGGAAGACACAGAAGCGACGACACAGGGACAGCAGAGTACGTTGGGCAAGACATGCCATGCAGATACAGTAGTTTTAAGTCGGGTAAGCCTGGGCAACTAAAGCTGCAACATCACATTGCACTGAAGTATTCACATCCAGCGTGATTACAAAAAACGTGCACGGGCATAAATACGCCAAACAACCTGCGGTAAAGATCACATAGAATCCTTTGTAGTGCCTGCGGGTGGTGTTGTACGAAGGACCTCGGGTTATTGGGAAAATTTTTCCTTAAAGGCAATAAACTGTTTTGAGTAGAAAGCGGATGATTTAGGTGAAGTGTAGATTAAACCGAGCTATTAGTGAGATGCGTACAATGTGTCTTCTTTTAACCATCATACTTACCGACGAATGTGACAAATGTGCATATAGATAACATAGAAACCAGAAGGGTTAGTACAGTACTGGGTTGCAAAACAATTCGCTGGGTATTGGAAATTTTCGCTATGGCTGGGTCATTTCGCAGAACGTTCAGTGATGGTTTGTGTCGTCACAGACCGGGAAGTGACTTTGCTGCCGATGCAGTGACTAATGCATCTGATTTGGTGATTAGACTGAGGGTTGGATTGGCTGTGTATACCAAAACCTAACCAAGCCTTCGACAAGGTCAAGTTAGTACTTCTCATGGTCTCTCCAGTGTGAGTAGCATAAAGCTTAAGGACAATTTTGCAACATGTCAAACTACAAATGTAGATGCAGATGGTATCAATTGACTGTTGCCAATGCCAGACTTTTTTGCCTGTAACAAATTCTTGTTATTCAACAATTTGTTTCTAAATGATTCGGGTTGCAAAGTGTCATTGTCAAAGTATTAACGTTTTTCTGCATTAAATCTATTTTTTCACTGAAAAAACTTCAACATTCTATTTTTCACCAAAAAAGTTGAACATTTGAGGATTCCAATAATTTGACCAATTTTTTTAAAATAATCACATATTTTTTCAGTATATGTGGAAAAAACTTAAAAGGTTTGTATGTTTTGTGTTTCATGTTTTTATCTTCTCAGATATAGAATTGGCATTCGCTTCAATAGAAAAGGCTTTATCACGTTTAGTATGCTCAAACAGTCAAACATAACTGCGGATCAGCATTTGCAAGAGAATTCCATAGAAAAATTAACTGCAAAACACATTTTGGAGCATACAACTGGGATAGACTTAACAGTTTCATCAACACTAAAAAAGCCTTCAAAAAACTATACATGTTTTATTTTGAGACGTTTCGGATTATTCTTAATCATCTTCAGGCAAAAAACTGAAGACGAAAAACTGAAATCCATCTTCAGTCAAAAAACTGAAGATTTTTTGACTGCAGATGGATCAAGAATAATCCGAACATCTCAAAATAAAACATGTATAGTTTTTTGAAAACACATTTGGAAATAGCACAAAAATTCAAGTGAAAGGTTGTTTGTGTAGAGCCAGAAAATCTGGATGACCACCAGTGTTTTGAGAAATTATTCCTCAATCTGCTTTAAAAAACTCATGAAAACGTGTGAAATCGTTTATAAAATCAAGAGAAGTTGCCAAATTTTGTCAAATAAATGTCAAAATTTTGAAGTTACTCAGATATGCACATCTCAAACAATGAGAGTTCTGGAACACTCTCCACAATCGAACAAAACTGCAGAAGGTCAGATCCTTTTAACATCAGAAATACCTTTTCCTTTAGGTCCTTTTCTTGGGTGTTTTGTTTCAAAAACGCAATCTCTTTATCTTTCTGAGCAAGTTCTGTTTGATATTTCTGAACAAGAATAGCAAAATCTTCTCTTTCCTGTGAACATAGCATCTGATACTTACAACACAATAAAACTGTCACAAAACATGACTTCAACCATTGCTTTGATAAAAAATGGCTTTAACATCATCACAAGAATGTGATAAAATGGCTTTGAATAAAACTTATTCATAGCAAGAAAGGCTAGATCTTTAAAAAAGTTGTTACCACTAAATCATTGCAATCGCCTTGACTGGAGTTACTGAGCTGCTTCCTCAATGCAGCATTTTGCTGAGAAAGGTCTGCCAGAGCAATGTTATTTGCAGTTGGAGATGCAACAAAACACATGCCATCTTTCGGTGATACTTGCGCTTCTTTAGTGAGCAAATCATTGTATCTAAAAACCCAAGAAAAAACTTTTAATTTCACGCCATTTCACTTTTTTGAAAACACTGTACTTAATTTAGTTCTTTTCAACTTAACTTGTTATCAATTTTTTTAACTAAAAACATGTGACGCAATGCATCTAAACTTCAGAAGCATAGAAAAATTATGTTGCTTTGCAGTTACTATAGTTTAAGGAATTGAAAGGCCGCAGTGCATTCTCTCAGATGTGTTGTCTAATGTCTTCAACCACCAAAGCTCAGAGAAGATTTTAGGAACTAACATGGGTGTGGAGTCTGCGATTGACATTGAAAATTTAAAAATAAAATGAGTTTGGTATGACTGAAATGGAACATTTCTGAAATTGGAATTTTCTCTTGTTGAAAGACCTAGTCACTTCTTACAAAGTAGCTTAACGCATTATAAAAACAATGAAACTGCATGTGCTTGGCCAGGATGATGTTAAGCCCTAAGCTATTGACATGGCACATATACTTTTGGGAGATAGCGCTGCTAGGAAGTCGCAAGAGGTTGCATTGTCAAATGATACAGTTGTCAGTTTTTACAAGAATCAACTATCTCAGTACTGACATTCACAATAAAAAACAGCATGAAATTCGTAATTTTACCCTAACTCTTGAACCAGAAACACTAGAGAGCCGATCAAAGGCTGAAAAGACTCGGGTTTTTGTCTAGTTTCCAATAAAAAGTGAAACACTTCTGTCTAGCGGTTGGACCCAGGGACAGGTGACCTGAGCCAAAATGGCCAAAAACCTGTCCCACTTATCATGTCACCCACAAAAAACTCGAAACCCCAATATGTTTTTCCAGTGCCAACTAGAAGACTTGCCCAGTTTTTTAGGGTTTGGATAGCTCTCCAGCGCAATCAACTGGCGAGTTACGGAGTTGCAAAGTGGTGCGAAATTAGTGCTCAATGTGTGATTTCATAGTACAATATAATTATACACTGGCTCCCAATGTTAACTAGCCTCCCTAGAAAGGTATATACCAACTGCCTTGAAAAAAGATGACATAGATAAATTCAACCAAAGCTAAAGGAAACCCAATGTGGTTTTCATCCTGGTTGTAGCACTACATACAACTTTTCTACTCTCCTGCAAATTTGAGAAGTCTTGGGAATACGTCAAGTCATCTACACAGGTTTTGTCGACCTCAAGAAAGCATATGACCAGGTTCCTCAAAAAAAGCTTTGGGGAGTGCCATGTGCGTACGGTTTTTTGATGGACGCCCTAAAGCCCCTTCACCCTCGTGAAAGGAAATGCAGGTATGGAAATGAATTATTGAATTTGTTAATCTTGATCTGACCAAGGATAATTTTATCTGGACCACACCACTGATTAGTATTTCTGTCATGAAACCACGTAACCCTAAAAAGTATAATTGCAGCTAACACAATAGCATTCAAATTGCAACATCATACCTTATATCAATCTATTTACCCAACTCAGTGCTCTTCAACCTTTTTGTCATTGTGGAACCCCTGATATACTTTTGTGTTTGTCATGGAACCCCCATTAACAAAAATTTAAAAAACACGAATCACTTGTAAGAAAATTAAATATTTCGCTATCAGACACTTCAAATAAACAGTTATTACAGAAGTTGTTCTTGCATTTCTGGAATGCATCTGCTAAATCAAGAATGTAGCAAAAGGACCCGTATCTCAAATATGTGTCGTCCCATTTTCTAACTTTGGCAATTGAATTACATTTTGTCCGCTTCGAATTAGGTGCCTCTTTTACATTTGAACTACATTGCTCATTACCGTCCACACCTTTGCTGTTGTTATTATTTTGCTTCACATAAGAAAATATGCTATTTTGCTTCACCTGGCTTGACTAAATAGTGAAAAGTTGGGTTTCACTGTTTTTACTTCAGTCCCACAAAGACTGAACAGTAGCTCTAGTCCATTGTCTACTCTCTACTACTCTGACGTGCAGTACCGTGAACTAGAATTCGACTGATGCATTGGCATGCCGATATATATCGGCCGATATGACGGTGTTGCCGATGTATCATATTGGCAAAATATGTTCATAAAAGCTGCTACGCTACTACCTGGCGCTATGTTATTGTTTTGCATGGAATGTTCGGAAACCCAAGTTGCCACTTCGTCTCTGAATGATTAATGTAAATTATCTGTCATGTCCCACAAATTCTCTGTTAACAGCGCACATCCCTCTGACTACAACTGGAGTGTGTAATAGTCCAAGGTAATGAGACGGCTGCGCAAACGTCTTAATAAACCTTAAGTGAGCGCTTCTCAACTGGTGGGCTGCGAAACTCCTTCAGGTGGGCCGCTAAAGGTTCCGAGACAGCTCAAATATTTTTTGAAAAAAGTTATTGGTATGCTTAGTCATGAGTCCTGAAACAAATTTTTTGTGAAGTGGGCCCAAAATCAAAGTCTCGGCAAAAAGTGGGCCGCGCCATCAAAAAGGTTGAGAAGCACTGCCTTAAGTCATGCGTTCCAAACTTGTCATGTGACCAGTTCTACCAATTATGTTTGGCTGAAGGCAAAATAGCTCCAGGAGTGTTTATTTTGCCTCATGAGCCAAAATAGACACTGATTGACTAATGCAAAAACATCGTATCGGCATCGGTTATCGGCAATGAAAAAATAAAAACATCGCTATCAGCCCAAAAAAACTTATCTGTCAAGCTCTACTGTGAACTGTACATCAGCAACATTGTATAATTTTGATGCAACAATAACGTTTTTCTTAATTGCACAACAATGAACAACAAGTGATGCAACAACTCTTAATATTTCTTGTTCTGCTATCTGCACTCAACCTCCTGTATAACTAACGGGCCTACTTGGAGTCTGAATGCAGCACGGTGATCTAAAAGTTACATAATGACGCATCAATTTACTGAAGCAAGAAATCATTTCCCCTAAAAATGAGGAACCCTCAGGGAACCCCACTACATGTTTTGCAGAACCCCTATTGAAGAGCACTGACCTAATTTCTTTCCAGTTTCTTTTAAAAGTTTTTTTGTATCCACATTGGCTAAACTAAAGCATAAAATTTGAGCAAGAATACCATATTTTCACTAAACACGTTGTGCTGTACTGTAATAACTAGATTAGGTAAATCAAACTATAATCATCTACTGATGTAACAATTTCAAAAAACTGCACATGAATAAAATGCAGCAAGAAGGTCATAGGTATTTAGGCATAAAATTATTCTACAATGAGAGCTGTTTACAAAAAGCTTTGTTTATATTTTACAATAAACAATAAGAATAGTTTTACTTTCTGTCAACACGGTTGAGAACCTATGACTATAGGGTTGCACAAGTTTATTATCACAAAACTGCAAACTATCTAAGAAATGCTGGCATGTTACTTAATTCTAACAAACATTTTGATGAGAGCTTATGAATAAATCAAGTCTCAAAACTACTGTTGTCTACCTAGCATTATTGACTAACATCAATGGAATTTTATCTTCATCAACTCCATATATCAAACACAAAACAAAGCTACTCACACTAAAGAAATGAGATAATTGCATTAATTGCACATTTGATATTTCCATGCATGTTAAGAAGAACTGGTCTCTTTGCCAAAGTCAATAGGTTACTCTATTATAAACCACAAGAAAACACACATGCAAAAACATGGTGGGATAAGATAGAAAGTTATGAAAGTCTATATCCATAAAAGATGCAAGAACTTCAGCTTTGGGCTGAATATTGAGTTTACCATACATCTGCATATGGGTGCCCTGTAAAAGGCAGATATCTGTCAGTAGCAGATCTTGGTTATGAATCATGAAAACCGATATTTTACAGTGAGCAATGACATCACAATGGTAGCAAAAATATAACATTTTTTGCTAGCCGCTATTGGTCTCATGCCAAGGTCATTCCATTCTTGTTGGTAACCTCCAAAGAATCAAAAATAGGCTTCAACAATTGTGAAAATAAAAAAATTGAATCAGTGCAACTTTTTGGCATTACATGTTTCGCAGAAGATTATATTAAGCACATGGAGAAATGATTTGGTCAATTTTCAGTTAAACACCAAATTAAAAAATAACAATGATGAATATGTTGGAGGACTCATTACGATGCACAGACAATGAACATATGCACGAAACCCACCTAAGATGCATATTTACAAAGTTGCGTGCAATGAAAATGTCACCTGATATAAAGTACGCTTACCTCTGCCAAACATGTACAGCCACAATATGGCAGGCAACGCTCGTGAGAACTGCTGCGTCATTACATTGCTCAGGTCAAACACCAAGCATAACCTGACTCTACACCAGGGGTTCCCAACATGGGGTACATGTATCCCTAAGGATACACTTGCCTATCTGATGGGGTACATTTAATGTTAGGACTACAAGGGAGAAATATATTCATATGTTATTTATTTGCATTAAAAAGTCAGAGGATTTTTGTTGTTTTACTCAGTCTTTTTGTCATAAGAAATTTTACGGGTACATGCTTATCTGTCAAAATGCTGAAGGGGTAGATGGTTAGAGAAAGTTTGGGAATCTCTGCTCTAAACCCTAATCCTAAAGACTATAACCCTAAACCTAAAACTCTAACCTATTCTCCAACCTTAATATTCCATCACTAATACTCCAACTATAATATTCTAACCTTAATGTCCCAACCCCAAAACACCGACAGAACTAGAGATCGACCGATGTATTGGCCTGGCCAATATATCAACCGATATTTGGGTTTTACGATATATTGGTATCAACCAAAATAGCCGATTTTATCGGCCTCGGTAGGCGTAAACATAATGCTGTTATATTCCTCATGCATCCAGACAGCTTGCGCAAGAAAACACAACAAAAGAGGTCAAAACAGTTATCTTACTGCAACTAGCAGATGCGGTTTCATAAGCAAACGGACAAGATTAACCATGAAGCATGCGTCTGCTGTCGCAGCCGAAACAAAAGCATCTATCAGGAAGCTTTGCAATGCTTAAAGCTACCACGTGCAGGTGTTGTGTACAAATAAACTCTCGCAGCACGAAAAGTTTGACTGTATCTTAAGGTGCAGAAGTCCAATCGATGCCTGGTTCAGCACAAATTTATTAAAAAAAACTTGCATGAAAAATGAATTGCATTATGTTAAGCTACATTTATGGTGCTATGAATATGACTACAAATGCAATTGCTACTCACTAGTGAAGACAACTATCGCTGTGAACCAGTTGCACACAACATCTTAACACTTTGGAACCCGGGTGGATTCGGGGATTTTCAGAAAAAACAACGCCTAAACGCATGTGGCTTTGCGCGGGAATATCTCCGCTCCTGTATGGGTTACGGACCTGGTCGAAGCGTCAAGTCTTCTAGTCTGCACTCAAAAAAATTTTTTTGCTTGGGGAGTGCAGGTTTTTTGTGAGTAACGTCATAAGTGGAGGACTTTTAGGCCACCTTGGCCCACTTTGCCTGGCCCTGGGCTCAAACCATTAGATGCTAGTATTTCACTCAAGTTTTTACTGGAAACTATGCTACAATCCGAGTCTTCTGATACTTTGGATGACCTGCTGGGGTTTCAGGTTCAAAAGTTATGATCTAAACTAGTAAAAATATTTGACTAATTGGCTAATTAGATAATTAATTAATTTGTTTATTTTAGATCATAACTTTTGAACCAGAAACGCTAGAAAGTCTATCAAAGGCTGAAAAGACTCAGACTCGAGCCTAGTTTCCAATGAAAACTTCAGTGAAATACTTTGGCCTAGCGGTTGAGCCCTAGGCCAGGTAACATGAGCCAAAATGTCTCCAAACTATTTCACTTATGACGTCACTCACAAAAAATCCGCAACCCCCAACCAAAAAATTTTTTCGAGTGCAATCTACTAGACAGGCTGATCTGTTTGAGCCCTTGAACATCTCTCTAGCGCAATGGGTAGAGGAGGTAGGGCGTTGGTAAGGCAACCGAAAACTTCTGTTTTTTAGGCCGAAATCGAAGTACGAATATATCGTACGCCAGCTCTCAAAGTGTTAAAAGGATTCTACTTTTCTTAACTTGACGTGTTAGGCCTAGTGTGCTGGTTTATACTGTACGCAAGCTAAAATATCGTGTTTATGGGTAAAGTGAATCAATATTTTCCATGAGGCATGATAATCATATTGTGCTCTCACAATCCAAGCTGTTGCAACGTGAAACCAGCGTTTGTGGATGTTGCACACAAGATACGGAAGCGCTACTCCAGCATTTCACAAATACTCTGAAGTGGTTATTTGTCGTTTGGACGATTGCAACGTGGTAGTCAGTATTCATTGTTGCGTCACAATTGTTGTTGTCTGTTTGTTAAACACGGCCAGCAAAAGCAGTGTTTGTAACAACACAACTTAAAAAGTGCAGTGTTTATGATTGGATCAGAACTACGACTTGTTCTTACAGAATTTGCTTCTGGCGGACGGGCGGTAATCAGTAATAGCCTAATGCTGCTTTTGTTTGCTAGGTTGTAGATAACCAGCTAACTTACTGCAGGCTACTTGGTGAAAATGCAGATAAACTTGATTTCTGCATGACAATCTTATGGAACTACTGAGAATTGACAAGTCAGTTGAGGTGTTTCATTTCATACCAATGCCAGTTTTTGAGTTGCAGTAACCAATGCAACTACAGGGTGACACAAAAATAACGGTCATCACTTAAACTTGAATAACTCTTGAAATAATTAATCAATTCTTTGTATTTTTCGGATTTACCTAGTAGAATTAATGTTCTAAGAGTCTACCACATTTGACCTTCGAGATGCCATGGACTACTGAGCAAAAGATATTTATAGTTGAGGCATATTTTCAGCAGAAGTCTATCCATGCAGTTCAATTGCAATTAAAAGAACAGTTATGTTATCATGAATTTCCTGTCCACTCAATGATCTACAGATGGGTGAACAAGTTCAGAACCCATGGGACTGTGCATATCCTCAATCGTAAAGACACTAACAGACAATCACACTCTGGACGACCGAAATCATCAAGGACACCACACAACATTGCTGCTGTCAGAGACTCTGTTGTCCACAGCTCAAGCAAGTCTGTGCCGAGCTTGGAATCAACTGGGAGTCCATGCAGAGAATTTTATTCGCAGATTTCCACATGTATCCTTGCAGGATACAGATTAAACAAAAGCTTGCACCTGATGACATGAGGAAGCGAGTGATCATGTGCCAGTGGTTTTGCGACAAGATTGACGCTGTGCCAGACTTTCTTGATGATGTCTGGTTTTCAGACGAGGCACAGTCTGTTGTCAGGTCACGTGGACTCTAAGAACAACATCTTCTAGGGTAGCACACCTCATGTGCACTGTCTGCAAAGGCCATTACACTCTGTGAAGTGTACTGCCTGGGTTGCCATCTCCAAGCATGGCATCATTGGACCATTCTGGTTCGAGGTCGACAACGAGCGGTCATGGGAAATCAACACCGAGCGATATGTCCAGGCGCTTGGCAAGTTCTGAACAGCACTTGGTTGACGGAGAGGGGTCGTCAGGGTCTTCCAGTGGTTCCAGTCGTCAGGGTCTTCCAGTGGTTCCACCCCCCAAACCTCAAACGAATCATTGGCATGGCTACAGCAGCATTTCCCCGACCGACTGATCAGCTGCAGGTGTGACCCGCAGTGGTCGCTGCATTCACCGGACTTGAAGCCCTCAGATTATTATCTGTGGGGACACCTTAAGGCAGGGTGTATGCCAACAACCCCCAGACTATCCCCGACCTGAAAGCAGCAATCACAACAGCAATAAGAGCAATCCCAAGGGAAGAATGCGGGAGGGTCATCGAGAACTTTGCCCGCCGGATCCAAATGTGCCTGCAGCACCGGGGAGCTCATTTGGAACACATTTTTTGAGCCCCAGTGGAACAAAGAGTTTTTGTAGTATAGACTTGAAACTTTGGAGATGTCTGCTACACAGGCTTGACCTAATGTATCCGAAGTTTTGTGTCAATCTAAATAAAATTTTGGAAGTTACTGGATTTTTGGTGATGACCGTTTTTTTTGTGTCACCCTGTAGTTTGCTTTTTTACAGACGGGTAGTTATGTAATGTTACATTACATCAAAAAAGACTTGGATTGACTTTTCAAATTGAAAACCCACTGATTTGCAGATGAATCTGAAAGGTTGATTTGTGAAATATATGCAAAAAAAGATTTCACAAGATTTAAGGAGTACAGTAACTGTTAACAAACATACTATCATAAACCAAAAAAAGTTACTCTTTTAGAAAAATTTTCATTTTTGGGAATGGTTAATTGAATACAGTGTTGTACTAATTTTAACCTCCTTCACTTGATGCTCCATTTTATACTTCCTTCTTCCTTTTCATTGTTCACCATCTTTCAACTTTCAAGTACTGTTTTTGCTTTAAGCACTATAGGCAGTTCTCTTACATTCAGTGTTCTGTTCTTATTGTTTTGTTATTTTTAACATTCTTTTTTTATTCATGGCAATGTGTTTATTCATTGCAAACAGTGTATACTATGCTAACAAGTTACCAAACATTAAAATTGTTGCAATTTCAAAAATTCAAGCTCATAAATCCAGATTTTTCAAGTTTTTGAAAAAAAGGTATGGCATAAAATACATCACATTATTGATAAAGAAGCAGAAAACAAGATTTAAAAATTTTGGAAATATTGGTATCGGCCTAAAAAAAGCCATGTCGGTCGATCCCTAGATAGACCTTTTCGTTCTGATTCCAAATCACTAATTTTTATTGACATTGATGTCACGGTTACGCTGTTAGAGGCAAACAAAGTTTGTCAATAGCTGGACGGTGACTCACAGTGCTATTACGTCACTGCCGAACTTTCTCTGCATGCTACATTTCCTGCTAGCGAATCGCCACCCAACACAATGCGTTTGTGCTAGATCTGTTATTATCTCTGCAGTAAAAATTGGCAATTGCCACTTGACTTTGCAAGACTTTGTAGCATTCTCATGACATAACATAATATATTTGTTTGTGAGCAGACATGAAGTCCATAGTATAAGCACACACACTCTGCACACCACAGGTTGATAAAAACAAACAAAACAGAACGTTTTACAAGGCATTGGAACCGGTGTAATCACAGAGTTACAGGCACTTTTAAACATAGCAATGGCAAATATTTTTGAGAATGACAGTGAAATTGAGGAAATAGACATTCCAAATGTTGTGATGCCATTCCAGCAGTGATGGATTTATGCATAGGCCATGGCTTAGGGCTCCATTATTTTGGGGCCCCACGTAACTCCTTCCTGTGACTTAACATTTGGAAAACTGAGAAGAGGCATAACTTCACAATCTACTATGAAACAAGCAAACATGTGAACGTCAAGACTCTTATCAGTACAGTAACAACATGATAAAATTGTTTATTACGCAAAATAAGAATGGAAAAACTGTTTTTCATCGGAATTCTGCAGAGTCTGGCTGTCTTGCGTTATAATCTGATAATACAGCCGTCCTAAATTGTGAAAAACTTATTGCTAACTTCACTTGTGTGAAGGCATGAAAAAACCTTTGTGACAGACTGAGATGTTGGCTATATTGGTGGCAAACGCAGATAATTATATATTTGCCCTCTTCTTCATGGATACAATTGCTTGTGCTAATAAGGGCTACTTGTTGTAATGGTTTCAAATGTTCTTTACAGAAAAACCTAGAGCAGTGGTGCAGTCAGAAATTTTGATTGGGATGATCAAAGACACTGATATTTCGCTTTGTTCATCAATTAAAAAAATGTTTTAATGTGACGTCATTTCGCTACAATAGCACATTTGTCCCCGAGAGCTCTGCCCCTGTCTTACAGTATACCTTATTGTTCTTTTAGTGTTTTATAGTTAAGTTAGAGTTTTCAAGCTTTATAAAATTTTGTGGTAGCTTTCACTTGTCAAAGTTGTTATAGCAGTAAACTGTTTAGTCACTTCTGAAATACCAGATACCTAGTCACTGCTGCACAGTGGTCTCCAGTGTTAAGCGAATTGTCAATTACACTGTTTCTGAAACAAATGAGCCTTAGCAGATAAATTTGTAGCGTGTTTAATGTGGATCATACGATTGGTTGTTTCCAACTAGATTGCCAGAATACAGAGCTTCAAACAACACCATCAATTGGCACATCCAAGAACTCTCAGTCAATATTCTGAAATGAAGCATGGCTGCCGCAAAGCGAAGTGGAAATCCTAATCCAGAGTTGGGCGAGAGCTACAGCTTTAGGAAACGATGCACAGTTTCTGATGTTAGTGCACATACCATACCACTGAGGACTACGTGGAACAATTTCTCTTTTGCTGTCCATTTGATAAACATACTACAACAAAAGAAATGTTTAAGAAAGGAGATTCCTTAATTAAGGAGCTGTTCAGTGGCTCAAACGGATCGGCCAGTCTTTTAGTCTGCACTCAAAAAAAATTTTTTGGTTGGGGGCTGCGGATTTTGTATGAGTGATGTCATAAGTGAAGTAGTTTTTAGGCCATTTAGGCTCATGTTACCTGGCCTACTCCCCCTAACCACTAGGCCAAAATATTTCGCTGAAGTTTTTATTGGAAACTAGGCTCCAGTCTAGGTCTTTTTGAGTCTTTGATCGACTTTCTAACGTTTCTGGATCAAAAGTTATGATCTAAAATAAACAAATTAATTGATTATCTAATTAGCTAATTAGTCTAATATTTTTCTTACTTTAGATCATAACTTTTGAACCAGAAACCTTAGCAGGTCATCCAAAGTATTAAAAGACTCGGATTGTAGCGTAGTTTCTAATAAAAACTTCAGCGAAATACTAGCATCTAACGGTTTGTTTGAGCCCAGGGCCAGGTGAAGTGGGCCAAGTTGACCTAAAAGTCCTACACTTATGACGTCACTCACAAAAATCCACACCCCCCCAACCGGAAATGTTTTTCCGAGTGCAGACTAGAAGAGTTACCACATCTTTTGAGTCTTTGAACAACTCTCTACCACTTTCAGCGCCCACGTTACGTGCGCCCAAAGCCACGTGCAATCTGTTTTTTTCATGAAAATCCCTGAAACCAGCCAGATACCAAAGTGTTAACAACCCCATAGCTCCTCCACCGATTGCGCTAGAGAGCTGTTCAATGGCTCAAATGGATGATCGGACAGTCTTCCAGATAAGAAAGAAAAAAGTTTTTGGTTGTGGGTTTTGTTTTTTCGTGAGTGACGTCACATGTGAAGTAATTTTTTTGGCCATTTTGGCTGTTGTTACCTGGCCTAGGGCCCAACCGCTAGACCAAAGTGGTTCGCTGAAATATTTATTGGAAGGCAGGCCGGAATCCGTTTTTTTTGAGTTCTTGATTGACTTTCTATAGTTTTCGGTTCAAAAGTTATGGTTTTAGATAAACAAAATAATTATCTAATTAGTGGATTAATTACTAATTTTTTTAATTTTAGATCAGTGTTTCTCAAACTTTTTTATTCCATCACCGCCTTTTCATTCCCGAAACGTCAATTCATCCCCCAAGCCTAATAAAGCAAACACAAGGTAGTAAATTTAAACAATTTTTAGAAACACTTTTGAGAGCCGGGGTATGATATATTCGTACTTGGAAACCAGCCTAAAACCAGCAGTTGTTAGTTGACTTACCAATGCCATAGCTCCACCGCTGATTGCGATAGAGAGCTGTTCAAGAGCTGAAACGGATCAGCCAGTCTTTTAGTCTGCACTCAAAAAATATTTTCGGTTGGGGGTTGCAGATTTTTTATGAGTGACGTCACAAGTGCAGTAGTTTTTGGGCCATTTTGGCTCATGTTACCTGGCCTAGTCCCCCAACCGCTAGGCCAAAGTATTTCGCTGAAGTTTTTATTGGAAACTTGGCTCAAGTCCGAGTCTTTTGAGCCTTTGATCAACTTTCTAGCGTTTCTGGTTCAAAAATTATGATCTAAAATAAACAAATTAATTAATTGTCTAGTTAACTAATTAGTCAAATATTTTATCACTTTAGATCATATCTTTTGAACCAGAAACCCCAGCAGGTCATCTGAAGTGTCAAAAGACTCAGATTGTAGCCTAGTTTCCAATAAAAACTTGAGCGAAATACTACTATCTAATGGTTTGGGCTCAGGGACAGCTGAAATGGGCCAAGGTAGCCTAAAAGTACTCCACTGATGACGTCACTCACAAAAAATTCACATCCCCCAATCAAAAAATTTTTTTCGAGTGCAAACTACAAGACTTGCTGAGTCTTTCAAGTTTTTGACCAGGTCAGCAGCGCTTACCAGACCAGAGAAATTCTGACGCAAAGCCACATGCAATCCAGCTGTTTTCACGCAAACTTTTGAATTAACCTGAACGCAAAAATGTTAAAGAAAGTATTAAATAGCTGAACTAAGCAACTGCATTACGATGCTAGTACGACGTTCAGAATTCTTGTGAAAATAATACAAAACGTAGCTGGGCTCACAGACGATCCATAGTAAAAATTTAACGGATAAATTGCTTTAGCAACATCCTCCAACGATTATCATCATAAATTAAAATTTACAAGATACTAAAAAGTCATATAGTAGGCTACTGAAGTTAACTCAATGATCAATTAGTGGTTGATCATTTTCTCACCCTTTGTGTTGTTTTGCCCCCCATCACCCCTTTGTTTTTTTAACCCCTTGCTCCTCAAAATCGTCCCCAAGGGGACAATTTCACCCACTTTGAGAACCACTGTTTTAGATCATAACTTTTGAACCAGAAACCCCAGCAGGTCATCCAAAGTATTAAAAGACTCAGATTGTAGCCTAGTTTCCAATAAAAACTTCAGCAAAATACTAACATCTAACAGTTTGGGCCCAGGGCCAGCTGAAGTGGGCCAAAGTGGCCTAAAAGTCCTCCACTTATGACGTTACGCATAAAAAATCCGCACCCCACAGCCAAAAAAACTTTTTTGTTGCAAACTAGAAGACTTGCCAATCCGTTTGAACCCTTGAACATATCTCTAGCGCAATCGTCACCTGAGATATTCCCACGCAAAACCGCATGCGAACTGGTTGCTAGCCTGGAAACAGGCCGGCACTGAGTGTTAAAAGAACAGAATCATAACTTTGCTGAATGAGTCATTGACAGCAAGTGGATTGCCAAATATTCCTAGGTGATTTTTTATACGTTGGAATCAGCTAAACAGCTCCATGCACGGAAAAGGTAAAATACACATTTAAAAGTAAAATACAATTGTGGATTCATCTAAATGAAAATGGAAGAATATCTGCGCTTTTGGCACTAAACACATTTGCAGAAGAGGTAGAAATTGATTTCCACTGGATTTGTCAAACCTTTTTTGAGCGCCTAATTACATCTCACCAAGATGGATAAATACATCCCCTCTCACAATTACATCAATAACATACAAAGCCCTTTTGAGGTGCCAGAGCTACAGATCTATTTTGAAGTGGATCGCATTGCTGAACCGCTGATTGAGCTGCAAGTCGACAGTTGTGAAGTCTGACTCAATTTTGAGTGGATGTCCAGACAATGGAATCAAATCTCTCAGATCTGTGTCAGCAGGCAACAAAAGCTCTTTTTCTTTTCCCAACTACATACCATTGTAAAGCTGTTTTTCAATGATATAACTATTTTAAAAACTAAGCATGGATACCAACTTCAACCAGAAGGCGACATCAGGTGATGTGCGTTGACAACCACAAGCCCTTATTTCGACAAACCGATAAAACAAACTCAAGAGACAAGGCTCTCATTGAAATTCGTGAATGTGGGCGATGAACCGAATTTGCTAAAACTAGTGCTTGTATCATTCTCATAGTTTGAGCCCATATCTTCCCAACCTCTTTTGAACCACGCATCCCTTTCATAAAAATAAAGTGACGTTTTCACCCCGCGTTTTGAAGAAAGTGTAGAAATCACAAAAACAGTCTGATTTTGCAGTATCTTCATTTTAAAAATTACTACTCGTAATATGTAGGCCTACTGACAAAACAACAGAAAACACTCAGTCGTACTATTTAACTTTCATACTTTATTGCTCGTTAGAAACAAACTTAGTGACTTTTTTGTTGCTGCTTCTCTGAAATTATCCGCTCACACCTTGGCACACAATTACTAAGAGCCACGCGCAAATCATTCAATGGTTTTAAACGATTCTGATACTTGATTTTCAAATAAAGTAGTGAGGAAAATCTAGATTCACACAAATGTATTGTTGCAAAAAGCAATAGAACATATAGGACTTTTGTGCTCATTTCTAGTCACAGTTGAACACCAGAAACTTTTGGGTTCTGTCACTGTAGCATCAAACAACAATTTTGCCATAAGCATTTAAACGTCACAATGCGCTTACAATCACATCACCGGTCATCTTCAGTGTGGTAACTGCAGCATGAAGCAGAAATAGCAATGGACGCATTTAGCAATTTAAAATTTTTATTAGTATGCTAGCTGGAATAATTAGGATGGACAATGTTCTTCTGAGTGATAGCGCTTGCGGCCTTTCATACATTTTGGTTCCTTTGAAAAATGTACATCCAAGTACATATGAACTCGCACTCTCAAATTGCATTTCGGACCCCTGAAAATCTTTTTTTGGACACCCAGGGATCTGGGAACGCCTGGTTGGGAACCGCTGTCTTGGTCTATCTTGAGTCCACGAAGATTTATACTGGTTCAAAAATAGTCCGTGGCTTAGAAAGGATGAGAACCACTGGCTTGGAAAACAGAACATGCAAACACCTTTATCTCGCCCACTTCTCGTGATACAAGTTGCAACAGCACATATAATCATATTAGTAGTTTGTAATGTAGCAAAATTATTATTGCTGTAATAACAAAAGCGCAGTGATGTATTTGCAGCAATTAATATTAACACAGGTGTAAGACACACCTCACATTGTGCTACAAGCTAAATATAACACTGCAAGCATCAACAATTTGTAGCTTGTCACAATGCCAGCGGGAAGGATAGAATCTGAAACATGAACTGATCAAATCTATGGTGTACTTTATAATATCATGAGTGGTTATGCGTTCCACTCAATCATGGAATCATGCTTTATGGAGTCAATCATCTGAACAAAATTTGGCCAGATCACTTACAGAGTATCACACTTTGTCAACTTTTACTAGTATAACTAGTACTTTTACTAGTACAACTAGTTTAAGTGTAGTATAACCAATAGAAGTGTCAACTAGTAAGTGATAAGTTAAGCAGTGTTTTCTATAAACATTTGTTTCAACCTCACAAAAAATAATGGCTCAAGTTTACAGTGATAAAATTTAGTTCTTGGTCAATTGATGACACTCATTCACTCTAACAGCAACACAACAGATTCAACACACAAGCAAATAGCCACCATGGAAGTAACTGGCTAACTGCTAAACAAACTCATGGTCAGCATGCTATGCTGTTTACTGACGATTCCCATAGGCCTGATAAGTAAGCAAAAGCCAAACCAACAAAGTTCAACATTTCTACACACGTATGTATAAACAGTATTGTGTCAAATCCACTGTTCTAATAGCATAAATACTGCCATTGCCGATGTCAGACAATGCACAACAACGCAAGAGCGCTTCAGCACATGTTTGGCCATTATGTCACACTGATGAATCACCAAGAAAAGTGCAAAATCAGAGCTTGCCCAATTTATAATGTTTGGATGCCCATAACTTGACCATTTCAGCTTGCAGTGTGGAAAAATTTCATAGGCATGTTCACATTATCAATTTCGATCAAAAAATCGGATTTGAGGATTTTCTTGTCAGATGACTTTTAAGGTTTTAGAGTTCTAGGGTTTCAAGGTCCCTTAAAACCCTAAGACAGGGTTTATTTTGCTATCATAAATGGTCATGTGACAAGCATGATACATTTGGATGAGCACATCATCCTTTTCAGATGATGTAAAACCCTAAACCAAAAGCTCACTCCCATGTAGGAAAGCAAAAGCAGCATTGATGAGTGCCCAACCGATGAGCACTCGCATAGCTAGCACCCACAGACACATCCCCAAGTGTATTGTCCTTGTCACATGACCATAAACCAATCAGGTTTGACTAAGGGCAAAATAATTCCAGCAGTGCTTTTGCCATTAACAGCTTAATAACCACTACCAAACCCTAAACCTAAGACCATAAGCTTGTAGACGCAATGACTCAGCAACTCTCATACAGCATTGCCACTGCTGTGTTTGCCACTATGCCAAGTGCAGTAGTCAGGTAAATACTTCATGCAAGGTGAAATTTTCATTATACGTAACTTCATAAATACACACCTCTGACAGGTTTTGTGCATATATTCTTTTGTCAATGCATGGTAACGAGTAGCTTAGATGTTTTTTACCACCATTTTATGATTTGGTATTCAGATAAAAATTGATAAAACATTTTTTCTATTGTGTCTTTACCTTTATTTATTGTATAACAAGTTTTTTTTTCACTCCCATTATGTCATCACACATCCATTAATGATATCCGTACTGACTGACATCTGGTTTTTACATTGTGACTGCATACAGAGTACTGAAATGTTATCATGATACCTTTTCTGAACATTCGCCAGATCAGATTTCAGCTTTTCATTTTCACTTTCCAAAACAGCCACTTGATTCTTGAGATGCTTGATTATTTTCACGCTCTCAGCAATAAGAGGAGAAGCGCTTTCCATTTGTTTTCCAAAGTATATACAAAAATATCTATCCAAGTTTAATTAATTCTATGACACCACTTCATATAAGTAGAACAGTAAACATATTATCCACACTCACACACAGGCCTCAATCAGTAAATGTAAACTTAAGGCAATGGCTATAGATCTGTCGACGGATCTTTATTTTCAAAAAATTATTTGTCCGCCACCTGTAACATGACACTAACACACAAGTATGCGCAAGACTGCACTACGTTTGCTGCTAGTGAAGTATCAAACCTAAACTTATACTAAAGAAAACAACTACTCAGCATCTACATTTATGTTTCTATAATAAATTATTGCATGCATGATGTTGTTCAATTGAAATGTCGTCGGATTGGTTTGGTTTATTCATGCATTTTCGTGACTCAAATCATGAAATAACACGAATGTAGCAAGAGGAAAAACAATAACATCAAAGATCACAAATTAATTTCATGTTGATAAGAATATGAAAGCATCACAAGTTTTAATTTTTCAGTTTAATGATCATTTTCCAACATGTTGAATCACAAACGTTTGGCGAAAGACCACCTGGGTCCAGTTCTCAGGCATCGCTTATTGCTAACACAAATCAATTTTTCATTGAAGACAACTAAATGCATCGAATCGACGTAAGGTGAAAATATGCAAAACAACAACTACAACAGAAAAACAGTGGGTGAAAAGCATGCATATGTACAGAGGGTGGGCTGAGCAACTGTAGAAGTAAATGACTGACAGGAGAGAGAACAAGGGCATCAACACAATATTAGAAAAAGTGACAAGCAAGTAAAATGAAAATCAACAAGAACCCTGGCAAGATAGCAAAACATTTCTTATTGTTTTCCAAAGGAATAAGGCGAAAAGATCTCAGATTTTCAAGAACATTAGACCAAATTTTGGGACCAATATAACTTTAATTTAAAAAAAGCTGACCTAGGAACATTTTGATTCTGGGTAAATAGTTTTTTTGCAAAGCCACAACTCTTGTTTGATATTGGTGGACTGATGCAATCTCAGTGAAGTACAACAAAAAACTTAGGCCTGGCGGCAAGTTCCTGAGGAATCTGCGTACTTCTTGCTTTCATCTTTCTGCGATGATCAAAACTTCCAAGTGTTTCTATTTTTCATAGTTACAAGCCACAAAAAAGATGACAGCAAGTAAATGTATCACAGTTTATTAACATGGAAGCTAGTTTCACGTTCTTCAATGCATCATCAGTCCTTCCTCAATAAAGTAGTTATCAAAGGTGATGAGGTAATCACCATTACAAAAGGAGCACATGAATTTGGCAACTGGCAATTTAAATAAGTCTGGTATATTTAAAAGTTTGTGCTTAGAATACAGTGCAGCTGTTTAGTTTTGTCATATTCAAAGGTTCTCACAGCTTTATTCTGCAATCCAATTAAAGGGAGTAAAGCAGTCTTATTGGCCCTTCCCAAATTAAGTATTGAATAAGTTTAGTAGAAATGGAAAAGAGCGAAGTAGACAAATTTGAGCACTAAAATATTGGCATAGTGTTTCAATTTGAACAACATTCCACATGATTTGGAAAGCTATGTGATGTCAACAACTTTTCAATTTGAGGCTTCTAATTAAGTTTATCATCATGTATATAACACCAATATATTTTAAGCTACTTTGTTTTGATATTGGGTGATGATTAATTAATAATCGAAACTGAAAAATTATTATTGTTTTGGTTGTTCATGAGCATGAAATTGCTTTAGGAATAATTGATACACAATTTGTTAGCACGAACCCAGTGATCAATTTTTTGAACTCATGGGATGGTTAATTTTTCTTTAAAAGTTTTTTGATTTTCCCCGAAAGACGAAAATTGATATCATCAGCATATACAGTAAAACAGTATTAGAGATGGAGGCTTTCACAGTGTCATTTAATTAATAAGGAACAGTAAAGACCCAACAATAGATCCTTGGGTTATGCCACATATTGCATTCAAAAACAAAGATTTAGTATCTACTACTATTTTGGTACACTGTAGCCTGCTGTGTAAGCAGTAAGAAACAAGGTGTGTTCCTCTCACTCCATAGTGAAACAACTTTTCAAGTAATATGTTATGATCAACAAAGTCAAAAGCTTTGATTATTTCGTTCATGTCGGCAATGGTCCTTTTTCATTTGCTATTTTTGACTTTTTTGGGCTATTAATATTATTGCTTTCTTTTCAATCTTTCGTTTGCATCTCATGCTTTGCATATCTTCATTCTTTGATTCTTTCTACCTTGTTGGTGAACACATTAAACATTAGGTAGCGTCTATTTTATCAGTGATATTCTGTTGGCAACAGATCAGCTAGAGCTATTATGCCAGCAGTCGATGATTCGATCTCGTGGCATGATGCAATACCAAGGAAAAGGTCACTTTGTTTTGTCAAGAAAATGCTGTCCTGCTTGTGGTGTAATGGTTGTGTTACGGCTGCTATGCCAATGGTTTCCAGTTCGACTCTCACCTTCACTTGCCGAGTTTCGTTTTTTTTTGCTTTTTTTCGGGCTACACTAAGGTGTTACATTTAGGGGTTACTGTACTGTTGTTAGCTTAGGATTAGGATCAGGGTTAGGATTCGGTTAGAATTAAGGTTAGCTTAGGGATAGGTTAGTGTTAGCTTAAACCCTAATCTTAACCTAACCCTAAGGTAACGCTAAGCTAACACTAACCTAATCCTAACCTAACCCTAACCTAATACTAAGCTAACACTAACCAAACCTAACCCTAACCTAATCCTAACCTAATCCTAACCTAACCTAACCCTAATCCTAACCTAACAATACTAACCCCTAAACGTTAACACCTAAGCGGAGCCTGAAAAAAAGCCAAGAAAAAAAAACAAAACAAAAGTCGGCAAGATGAAGCTGAGAGTTGAACCGAAAACCATAGACATACCCGCCGTAACACATATTAACCATTACACAACAAGCAGGATGGCGTTTTCCTGACAAAGTGATATTTTTGTTGGTATTGCGTCATGCCAGGAGACCGAATTCGACTAGCAGCACAATAGCTCCAGCCGATCTGTTGTCGCCAGAATATCGCCGGTAAAATCGACAGTGGCACTACCAAAAGGAAAACAACACTAACAGCAACATGCCAGTGATTTTTTATTATGATAAATAAACTAGATAAATGAGGTGTCACAACTTAAACCACAAGATTCAAGAGTACATGTACAAGGTCTAAGCCTTGAAGCCTGCTACGAGAATCAAACTTAGTGGAGTAAGCTTTACTGTATAGATTTCAATTTAAGACCAAGATGTGAATTGAGTTAGCTAAACTGTCCAGTTTCCACATCCAACACAGCGGCACTTTTCAGTGGATGCGAAATTCGGACTAAACATTGTAAATTGCAAAACAGCAAAAACTAACAACTTTTCACGGTAATGGTAATGGTTTATTGTTTCATATGACTCAGCTAACAAGCAGAAGCACCATAAAGCCATCGCCTGCAGTAAACCAACCATTAGTGAAAATTAGAGCAAATGAAAACACAATGGCACAATCGCTGATCAGTGTAAACAAAGAGGGCGCTGTGTCATATAGGATTGGCGAAACACCGTGGCGGTCATCTAGTCAACCAACCCCGTTCATCACTTTTTGACAAGTGTTGAGAAACAACAGTTGGAGATCGAATAGGCATAATGAAAAGAAAAACAAAAAACGAATGAACGCAGAACATGTTAAAGAAAGTGTACAGGTGAAAGCGCATGCCTATGTACATAGATGAGTGCATCGAATTTAAGTGAAGGAATTTGGTGTGGTTAGAGTATTTTTAGCAATACAAAGAGATTAAAAAATAGTAATAAAAAGTAAAAAAGTTACAAAAACTAATTAATGAGGTACAAAAGAAAACAAAGCAAAACAGAAAAAAACAAAAAGTGTACTTCATGCCGGAAAGCATAATATGCACACAGAAAATGCAAAAAAGTAAATACACTCAAAAAATAAAACAGAATTACAGAATACTGGAATGCACAGTATTTTGTTCTGGACAGGTGAAATGTTGCTAAAGTTCATAATTGGGAATTTTTTTCATGTAGGAGGTGTTTCTTAAGTTTCCATTTGAAAGCAAAGGTGGTTGAAAATTTAATATCGTCTGGTATTGAAGACCATACTTTTGGGCCAATGAATTTAAGAGAACATTTTCCTTAGGAAGAGTTAACTCTAGATAAAAACAGGTTTTTAGAGGTTGTTAGTCTTGTGGAGTGATAATGAATTGAGCCGAGTGGAAGAAAATATTCATCAAAATGATTTGGAAGCAGTTTGTTATGATAAGAGTGCATATATTTGCCTACTGAAAAGCAGGGCTGTGGAGTCGGAAGTCCCGTCATCCGACTCCGACTCCTGCAATTTCGATTATCCGAATCCGACTCCAACTCTGACTCCGACTCCGGACCGACTCCGACCTTCAGTTGTATTAGTTACTTAAAGTGATAATTCTTTTCAGATGAATTCATAAACCCCACTTGCACTTTCCAGGAATACGGAAACTATTTTAAATCGATGTAAATGCACGTTCATCTCTCACTTTTGCAAAATGCTATCAAGCAGAAGTTAGTCTTTTAATTTTACAGAAAAAAGTACTCATCTAAAAAAACACAATAAATATTATTAGAGAAGGCTGATAAATAATCGATTTTAAAGCAGATACCTTGCAAACGATATCAGTAAACAAGTAAAATTGAAAAATGTATGCATTCTACCGGTGTGCATGTGCACATATTGCGCAACGCGGTTGATAAACTCGCTCGGGCATACTCTCTCAAATGACTTAATTGAAACAACTTTTTACGGTCGAACGCTGTCAAGCTTCAGCTCTGTTGAACGTATATGTATCGCTATATTTTTCCTTAGATGGCCAAATGAACATGTTACAAGTAAGCTCTTATACAGGTCAAAATCCACAAACTACCAACCAAGAAAGTAAAACAAATTAGTTTAAGTTTTAGCTTAACCGCTTGGGAGCATTCACTTTTCTCTTCGTTATCTAAACACTTCATAC
>Ga0210059_1001281_pt1 | contig 37242 bp, 15 predicted proteins | sample Ectturendosymbi2_FD_188042 | JGI IMG/M metagenome (GOLD analysis project Ga0210059, IMG submission 188042) | Ecteinascidia turbinata endosymbiont from Florida, USA - Sample 2 (SPAdes) (version 2) | ecosystem: Host-associated > Tunicates > Ascidians > Unclassified | place: Key West, Florida... | reverse complement strand
CCCTGATTTTAGGGACTCGATGATAATTTTCTCTGATTCTAGGGACCCGATTTGAAATTCTAGGGACCCGAATCGGGTCCCTAAAACGCCTTAAAAAAACCCTGCTGTAGGTGTAATATATGTAATACGAGCATGCGGCCCTCGGTAGCAATAAAATCTTCAATGTGGCCCTCCGTAGAAAATGTTCGCCCACCCCTGAACGAGACTATAATGAGTAGGTAGGCTATGTAATATCCATAGCTGTTGAAACTGCATAATCATGCTGTTAGCAGCGAGTACAGTATGGTTCAGATACGATAACATTGCAGAATGAAAGCGTGAAATGCGCGGCACACCATTGTAAAGTAGGCTATTTGAAACCACTAGGCTGACAAGCAAGGTTTACCAGATTACTAGCAAAATTAACTAGGAGCCATTGCGTTTAATAGCAGCAGCATAACATGAAAGTGATCATTAATTGGTAGCGAACCAGCATGGCGTTGCATGGCAGTACATTTTCAGGAGGGCAAAAAAAGTAGTGTAAGCAAATGTGGACTTTTCTTGATGTATTCATCTGTGGAAAAAAACTTTTTTTTCAGCACGGTAACCAGTCTTATTTTCTCCTAGGCTTTGCAGAAAAAATTGTGCTTCAGTTTGCGATTCATCCTTGCTTATTATGTGTGCAAAAGATAAGAAATCAGAGGTTTTCATCTGTTTTACAAAAGCAAGAGTGAATTTCTTGCTATAGAAGCCATGCTATTTCTTCAACATAAAGGGCTTTTAAAAATATCTTGGCATTTGCGGTATTGTTCTTAGAAAGAACACATGAGAGACGTAATCGACCATGTGCTTTGCTTTCTTTGCATGATTTTCCTGGGCAGAGCTGTTAGCTGGCATCGCCAAGATTGCAACAGGCAAAGCATGCAACGAGTGCAAAACACTTAGTCGATTGGGACTGAACTTTGTCTGAATTCTCGGACGCAAATATAATTTTCGAAACAGCCGCTTTCTTGATTCCCGTCATGCAAAACCAGCGACTTCCTTTCCAGAATTTGTTTATATTAACGTCATCTTAAGTTACGTGTCTGCTAGTAACAGTTCTCTGAATCATTTGAACTTCTGATTGTTAATTTTTCGCTGATTTTCGCATGGTGTGAGCGCTTATTGTAAAAACTACCAGTTTCATCTACCCAAATAAGTTTGGTAAATCCTTTTAGTTTTGTGTACTTCATATATTTTCATTTTCCATTCAACTTGAGACACACCAAGACAAGTGGAAATAATGCAATAATATGTGAAAACGAACTGAAGCCGGAGCTGGAGCCATGTTATAAAAAAGATAGCTCCAGAGTCGGAGCCACACTCATAAAAACCAAGGGCTCCAGAGTTGGAGAACATGTTCATGAAAAGAAGAGCTCCGGAGCCGGAGTCGTGTCATTTTTTATGACGGCTCCGTGCCCTGGTGCAGGCTGCAGATCACGCAGACTCCTCCTACTGCTAAAAATAAAAAGTCACTCCGATTCCGGGTCCGGTCCGAAGAAAAACGAAGAATCCTTCCGGAGTCGACTGCGGCACTCCGGATCCGTGGCCACCTTTGGAGCTTTGATGACTCGATGTTCAGCCAAATTCTTCGCAAAAGAACTTCACTTGCTTTTTTTCAATTGCACCGTGACTTGTTTGTCCTTTGGTCTGCATTTGACTAAATAAGCCTAATACCCTCTGACAGAGTTTGCGCAATTGTTTTTTTTTATTTGCGTGTGTGTATCAGACACAAGATCCATATCACATTAATGTGAAGAACACAAAGCAGAAATGTAGGACATGTGAATGCAAGGGATGTGATCGCAATGTCCAAAACTGGAAATAGATGAATATTCTAGCAAAGTTTTTCAGTATATTGGCATTTAATTTTTTGATGCAGAAAATATTAAATTAGAAAACTTATACCAAATCTGGGTAAAATAAGAAGTATTTGAGGAAAATTAGAATAGCTTCATTCCAGTTTGGGTTAATTGTAACAGCTTTATTAAAATCTGGGTAGGCTTAATACTCAATAGTCTACAGACAGATTCAAACTTGGGTAACGTTGCAAAGCATCATGGCTCGTCCAATACAATAATATTTTGTCGTTGAGATGCAACGTTTCAAATTGCTCACAATTCCGACTAATCCCACCATTTCCTAATCATCAACCTGTTTTGTTTCGTGACTAGGCTACATAAATACAGTACAATGTTGTGTTTATGATGTTCACATTTAGATTGTGCATGTGGCGCATTTCAACGTGGCTAAATTGTGGCCTTTTTCTGCGAGTGCTGAAAGTCGTCTGACCTGACGTGCCCTCCTTCGCCAAGGCTCGCTGAAGCTTGCTAGACTAACCCTCTTCATCCCAAAGGACTATCCTCTCTTGCATAGGTTCAGCCACACTGCTACTAAATTGCATGGAAGGTGGTTAACAGCATTGCTCTGAGGAATTCTTCCTGAATAGGTAGACGAAATGTCAGCAAACAAACAAAATAAAAGCAGGTCAAATTACCGGAAAAGAGACTTGATTTGCTTTAAAATAAGAAAGTTTTGAATTGCACTTGCGTGTTGAACAGTGATTCCTTACTTTGTTGTTTCACAACAGGCAATGATTACGTAACAAAACAATGGGAAAGTTTAAAAATGTTTTACTTTAGTTTCAGTCAGTGTAAGTTTTGTACCATGTCAGACAGTTGTTCATCTAGATTTGTTTTCTTTCAGTGTGTTAGGTATAGGCTACATAAACTCAACGTCTGGTCATAAAAAGACAGTCGCGTCTCACCAACAAGGTAAGCCGTGTTCAGTACTTTGCTCGTGCAATTTGCGAAAAACATCAACCCACCCACAGGGACGTCAGACAGCAGGAGCATTGCTCTCTCTGCCCTTCGGGAAGGGGGCGAAAGGGGGCGAAAGAGCCTTTTTCAGACTCCAGTGAACATTGCATGCAATGTTTAGTTTTACAATTTCGTTTTCTTTGTTCTTTTAACAACAAAGGTTCTCGTTTTATTAGCTGGTAGACTGTATGGAATTTTCATAGAAATCTTCTACTGTAAAACTTTATAGTTTTGTCAAATGAATACTATTTTGAAAAAACAAGCGTAGTAGTTGCGACTTTTGCCATTCACATTTTTGCTGCCTGTCCTTACCCACTGCAGCTCCGGCGTCTCACCAGTGCTTTGAACTGGATTTGCCATTTCGGTATTCCTTTTTACTGTGTAAATTACGGAATATGTTCTCCGCCTTATATACTGTAGTTCTACTCTGCAAATAAGAGTTACACCTTGTTATCAGGGGTGTAGTGCCAACAAAAAATGTGTGGGAAGGCACCGAAAAAACCAGCCATTTTAAAACAACTTCAGACTCATTTTAAAGGAAAACGTGAAAAATGTTTGGGAACACCGTTCCCACGCGTTCCCGTCCCAGTATACTCCTGCTTCTTAGTATGTGTGGAGGATTCAGTTTTAGGTATTACACTTCGCAGAAATTTCGAGTAAGATTTGTATCCAAGTCATGACTTAATATCTATGTCCTACTGCTGCTGTAACTAAAGCCTGAGAGCGTAAGTATGAATTGATTGTTTGGCAAATCAGCTACCTTTTCAGTAAAATCAAACAAGTTTTGTCAGGTTTTATACCATGGTGTTAATTTTCATCAAGTAGTATTAGCCATTTTTTACGCTGGCGGAGTCTCGATATAGACTTATAACTTTTTCTTCTTCATCCAGTCAAATGGAGCTAACACAAAACTTATGGAATCCAATGAATTATGTGCATTGAGACATAACCTTCAATTACTGTGTCTGGCCAAACTCAGTTGATTTGAAGCTGCAGACCGTACTGGCGTACCGAGTATATTATCTCATCAGTTTTGGATTGAAAAATAGTAGCAGTATCCAATCCAAACAAAATCGCTGAAGCGTCTATTTGACTGTGCCGATGTGGATGACCAAAAATGAAGATATAAAAGGCAAGTGAAGAAATTTTTCTATTGTGTTTGCAAAGGTTTAAACTCTGCTTTCAGTGCTATGTATTTTTTTAGATTTCAATAAAGATCACTAGTAACATCTTTATCAGAGTTCCATCTTTTCTTTTTTTAAAGCAAATCCCCATTCATTTTCTTCTTGTTTCATTCAGAGGTTTATCTCCTTTCGCAGCAACAGATTAAAATGTTAAATTTGCTATAGCAAACTGAAGAGTTTGTGCAAATTAGCTGAACTGCAGTGCACGTAGTTAGTAATATAATTTTTGCAACATTTTTTGCAGATACTACTCTCAATCAACAATGAAGCCAATAATTAAAGTATTTTTCAGTAAAAGTGAGTGTCCAGTTTACAGACCAGGCGGAAAAGTGGAAGGAAAAGTGTTCATCACAAGCAGCGAAAGCATCAAAGCCAAAGGTTGATCTGATGCCAGATGCTGACATGTTGAATGTGGTTTCATTATCAGGAGAATCCTTCGGCACAAGGGGCAGTTTAAAGGACTTAAAAGATACAAAAAGATGGCAAATTTAACTACTTTGAGAGTAGTAGTCACTAGTCAGTAGTCACCTGCACAAAGTGAAAAAAAACGATAAAGCCTTTTTGTGTTATTACAATGTACCAGTAACTTAGATGCAACAGAAGTAGCAAACAATGAAAATTTACTATGAAACTATAATTCTGCTTGGCAAAGTGTAACTGTTGTGCACAACTGGCCTTAGCTATAGTAAAGCACTGTAGTTTGTCAGTAAAATTTATGAGGTTTAGGAGAAAATTGCGAAAAAGTGATTGGTTTTTGCTCTTTCGAAAAAATCACTAAAACAATGTAATGCCTGACCTATAGAATTATAAGTCTGCCTTCAGGCTAATTTTAGGTGAGCGGCGATTCTCAGAGGTGTTAAGACCCCACTGATATTTCTAGAGCAATTCATCTAAGCCAGGGGTTCTTCACCTGGGGGCCGTGAATCCTTTAGGGGTCCACGAATGTGTTTTAGGTGATCCCTAAACCAAAATTGAATCAAGAAAATTCGCTAGTTTTTATCCGCCCAATCGGTCCACTATTCGGCTTCATCGCACCACAACTGAAGTCTGACATGCACCTCTAGGCCTAAATAAGTAAATCCAGCAGCATCTTTATGACATAATAGTCCTCAGTGTCCACGGAATTTTCTGCTAGAACTTTGAACGTGCATTGACGTGAATAAAAGGCTTGTATATTTCATTCATGTGTAAGCCTTCTATTGCTTTATTCATTGTTTGGAGCATTCGGGTGTCCGCGAAAAAGAAATATATGACTTGGGGTTCCCGAGATGGAAGCGTTTGAGAAGCTTTGTTTTAAGCGATTTGCTTTCCAGAGATATGAACTGTTTAGAGCAGTGGTTCTCAACATTTCATGGTTTGTGGCACCCTTCCAAAGACTGTCAACGCTTGTGGCCCCCTGCTCGTCAATAGGATTTTGCAATATCACGGCAGAGCAATTTGGTTAAGGCCGCTGCTCGTGTCCCCGGGAGAACCGCTCCGTGGCCCCCAAGTGGGGGCCGAGGGTCCGGTTGAGAAACCCTGCTTTAGAGAGAGCTTACGAAGTAACGTTTTCTTTATCTCATTTGCAGCAATTGACCTAGGCCTTCGTGGGAAAGCCTGCAACAAATGGATTGACAGCAATGTAGGCAGTCTATGCGAGCAGGAGGAAGTCTATGTTGAGGCAAGCGTGAAAGTTTGGCCACGGCGTAAGCGCTTCAACCTGATCAGAATACAACGTATTGGATATATCATTTGCAGATAGTACGGATGTAAATCCCCAGCATCTTTTATGTGCATAGTAGAGTGGCACGAAAAAGAGCAAATATGGGGTTTGAATTTATAATGTTTGCTGTCGATAGACTTTGTAAAAACCATTACGGTGAAAACAGGATTCCTTCTTTGGAAAAATGACCATATTTCTTATGCTGGTTGAAAGGTTTCCCCCTAATAATAAGTATTTAAACTTCATTCAATATGATAAAGCATCCTGCTTGCTTGAATAAAGTTTATAGACCAGGGTTCCCGCCCTTTCTCTGCCAATGTACCCTTTCAGCATTCCGGCAGACTAGCATGTACCCCTTCAGCATTTCGAAAGATAATATGCACCCCTTCAGCATTTCAACAGATGAACGTGTTCCCCTCAAATTTCTTATGACAAAATATTTTATCATGATTAATCATAGATATATTTAACAATAGGGCGTATAACGGCTTTTGAGAATAATATTCACTGATATTATATATAAATATTTGGAAATAAAAATATGTAAATATATATTTCATTTCTGTTGCTAACCTCAAATGTACCCATTCGGACAGGCAAATCTACCCCCAGGGGTACATGTACCCCAGGTTGGGAACCTCTGTTATAGACAGATGAACGAGTTTGATTTTTTAATGTGCTAATACCCAGTGGCATAACTAGAGGTTTGAGCCAGGGGGGCAAAGTTTATCTGAAAGGGGCTCACTGGTCACCATAGGGGGCCCACTAGCGAAAACTCAAAAAAAGGTCAAGAAGTTACATTGAATCTCTGGATGTCGTGGATGTCCATACTACATAAAAAAAGAAAACACCCCGAAAAACGCAAAAAAAACGAATTAAAGAATACTAAATATCAAAATGTCAAATAAAGGGGGTCCAGTTTTTACATTTAGCTTGCCAGGGCCCGCGACTCGCCCTCTTACCCCCCAGCCAGTTACGCTACTGCTAATACCAGCTGTTAATAAGCGCTCATTTAGAAAAACACATTTCCGCTTTATTATCGTTGCAGTTGAAGCAGATCGACGAAAAACACGTGCAAGTAGGCTCATGTAGTTGATAAACACAGCTTGCCACTCTTTTTGAAGCCTCTTTGCGGGATCCTTCGGTTCAATCACGTCACGTAATAAAAACTACAATAGTGGGTTACGGTAGCAAATTTACGGCATTTTACGCTGTCTGAACTTTTTTTGTTTGCATAATGCATACGGCCGCTTATGGCAACTTATCGAAAACCACAAGTGGACGTGGCACAAAGTTAGGTGCGGAGCTTTTCATACGACTTTGGGAAACTTTTTCCTCATACAGTGCGTTATTGCTTTAGTCAGATGCGCGTTTCAACATGACAACTCAATCGTAGTCGTTTAACAAAAAATTTTCAGAACTTTTTTTGGGTGATATTCCTCGCTTATAATGCGCTGTATTGTAATTTCTTTTGTTTTTTTTATGCTTTTCACGAAAAGCTAAAGCAGAAAACATTTTGACGAATGGAATTCATACGTTTCCTTTTTCGTTCCAGCTTCCCAAAGACGTCCCGAGCAGCTTTGAAGGTATGGCTGGGCAACGAGTGCCAGTTTTTAACCAAAAAGAAAAAGGTTATGACTTTTCGTGCTCAAATAGCATTTATCAAACATTAGTTTTCTTCCATAGGCCAAACAAGCGATTTTTTGATGCGGTGGTACCAAACATCCTCTTCTGCGAATGATTTCTCTGCTTTTTCGTTTCAAGCAGGTTGAAGTGGAAAGCGTGACATTTATTCTTTAAATTTTTGCTCTATAGCTACGTTCTTTTGATCAAACAGTTTGTTTAACATTTGACGAAACCAAATTATAAACATTTTTGTGTGAATTTTCCATTCATAAAGATGTCGAAAACAGATTCATACGTTAATTTCAGGTACAGTGGGATGGGTGAGATACAGCATCTGGTTAAAGATTGAAACAATAAAATTGCCGCCAATACAGCACGAAACGCTGTTTGCAGTTTTCCGTAAAACCTATCTTAAAAACTACCCCTTGGCTCAGGTGAGAAATGGCGTTGAAAAGTTGAATGATGGAATGCATTGATTGCTTTTGTTAGCATTTGAATGACAGGCTATGTAAATGAAACGGACTAATGAAATGCTTTCATGTTTTCCGAAACCTTTTAGGCTCGATCCACGTTTAAAACAGTTATCTCTGAAAACTATATCGGGCAATACCCAATTAGCTGTGAGTCATGTCCGATAATAAGTTTTAATAAGCCATAACGACGATTATGAACGAAGAATAACTTTCACATAATTTTTAGCAAGATCACCTCTCATGATGGCCGTGCTGTTGAATACGACTGGGTTTGAGAGAAACTTTTACTCTCGCAAATACAGTGCTGTTTGAGCTCTTTTGAAGTAGAGAACGTTGGTAACCAAATCGTTTTTACAAATATATACTATTGTTTTGTTTCTGTTGTCCTTCTTGTGTGACTGGTTTCATCTATCCGCACAGATGGCATTTGTATTTCTCTTCCGGAATTGTATTTTGAAACTGATGTTTTCTGCTAGCTTACATTTTTTTGTCTTTTCCTTTCAACGCCACTGCAGCAAAAAAGCGTAACTGAAATACCTGAAAAAGCCTTTTCACGATTTTCTTAAGCAAAAAATGTTAACTTTCTTGCAGAGAATCTCAATCACGTCCGGCGTTCGCACGGTTGGCTCCAATTTCGTGGTCGCTGCCGCCCAGTGCAGAGGTGGTTGTGTGCGGGGCGAGCCGCTGGGATTTATCGTTGACGTGAAGAATAAGACTAACAACCCGATTTCCAAGACTTTCATCTGGCTGGAGCAAGTAAAACCTTTCACACCCGCCTTTCCTGTTCACTTCCTATTTTGCCCGCATTCAAACAGTAAAAACCTTGAAAAGTACTTTCACAGATTTTTAAAGAAAAAACCCAGAATGGCTCAACCCAGCACGCCAGACGAATAGAATGGAGCGCAGTCCTTGGTGATAGAAATGATGTAGATTATGTGTTGCAAAAAAAACGAAAATCCTCAATAGTAATTTAATTGATGGCAAACCACCGCAAACTCGAAAATCTTTTTTACTAAATTAAGGAAACTGAAACTTTTGGCGCCGGACACATACCCAAACAAGAACAACTAACCGAAAGAACAAAGAGACAGTTTGAGCAAACTGAAAATTTGCAGATCGCATGAAGGGACAACAATTGGTATTCTTAATTATGAAGGTTACAAAGCTATAATTATCAAAGATCTGCGGCATATGGAAAGAAATGGATGTGCCGATAAACAGATACGATTATCTTGACAAAACCAGAAAAGAACGTAACGATGCTGTTGTTGAACCCCAGTACTATGGGTACAGTTAGTGATCAGCTGCTGCTACACACAACTGGAATGAAACTGAAGAATAACTCATACCGCAAGGTCAATAATGCATCAGCAAAAGTTTTCGATGGAGTACCCCTACCTGCTTATGCTTACCCGCGTTTCAAGACACAAATGGTTTCTTAAAAAGTCATATCAAAGACACACTGGTAGGCTTGTTACAACCTGTTGGGAATATCAGCACCTCACGCATTGCCGCGTTTTTAGAATTTGTCCTGTGACCTATCAGTGCAAACTTTCTCAAAAACGGCCAAGACGAGTTTTGTCAAAATAACCGTCAGTGCATCAGAGACCTGCTCGACTTCAAAGATCGCCAGACTTAAAACCTAGGAATTAAAAAGCGAAGGCCCGCTTTATGCATTGTTGCGGACTGGTGGCAGATGTAAAAGCATTTTATCCAAGCTTGTACAGAGAAATTGTGACTAAAGCTCTTGAATGTGCAATGGAGAAGCTTTCATCTTCAACACCAAGGCCCACAAATCATTGTTGAACTGAAAAAAATTGCCTTACCAACGTTGAACAATGTGGCAAGCAGTTATGCACAGTGCACCAAAAACGGAATTGTAGCCAGTAATAAAATCAGAACGGAATTATACCCTCTGTCTTATTGGCAAACCTTACTGTGCATTACGTCCTATAGCCGATTGCTGCTGCGCTAAGTGAGGCGGAACTTTTCCGTCGATTCATCGATGACATAAGTAAGATAACCATATCAGAAACGTCTCATGGACACAACTGACAGGCTCGCACTTCAGCAATTGTCCAAAAAGTGGTTTAAAACTATACGTTTCTCCAAGCCTGCACAGTTGATCAGATGGTCGAAGCAGAGTTCCTCAAAGTTAATCATTGTGTAACCACTGAAGATGATTTTGGAATTGTCACCAAACACATTGCAAAACCCACAGCGGACGACAAATCACACCACCAAAATGCGACATTTAAGTCAATCTTTTACGGAAAGACCAAGTCAACTCAACCACAGGAAAGAAGATTGCCTTACCATCCTGTACCTTCTTAAAAAGCGTTCAGCTCAAACTTTGCTTTGAATAGGACAAATGACATGAGAGCAATAGTATAAAATTGGGAACAAAGGCTGCTTCCCGTTAAATGTGACAAGAAAGGTAGCTCGCAGGTTTGAGGTACATCTTTCTCCCACCTCTGACACTAACAGAGAGAGAAAAACTTAAATCTGAAGTCAATGATGACCTACATAAGACACACCACGGTTGGACAAAAACTTACCAACGACACGCACCTCGCTTTAAATAAAACAAAAAGCGACCAGAATGTTCATCAGGGCATTGTAAGAACTGTTCCCGTTGTGGTTTCTGTGGAAAACGCAACAATTCCGTGGACTAAACTGTTTCACATATTCAGGCAAAAATGCAACTTTCCCGCTGAATCAAAACTTGACATGCGCAAACTGCGTTACTTATGTGGCGACTTGTGTGATATGCAGTCAACAGTTTGTTGGCCAAGCAATGAACAAATTTTTAAAGAGATGATCAGCCCACCGATTTGCTTGAAACAAACCAGATGATAGGGATGACAGCGACTAAATGACCTTATCGCGGCACGATACAGTGTTTCATTGCACTGTAAATGAAACACCTATTTATGACTCTTACACTGTTGCTTTTCTAGAATAACCCATTTTGAGTCAAAGGATACTTATGAAGATAAATGGCTTAACATTCCAAACGCACAAATTAACATTAAAAGCACGATTCTCCCTCATGTGAAATAATTCTTATTTCTTGTTTTTATGAATTTGCGATGATCATTTAAAAATATTTTTCGTCTTACCGCAGTGCCTAATTGTTTGATCCCCTTTCTTACCACCAGGCAATTTTTAGTTTCCGACTTTGTCTCTCCCTTTCAAGGTTTCCCAATTCCTCCCAGGGGTGTAACGAAGGGGACAAGAGGGGCACAAATCCCCTGGCGCCTAATCACTATGTGGGGGCCCGAATCACTGCGCCAAAGTTGCTTCTTGCCGCGCGCGCCTCGTTACGCCCCTGGGTCCTCCCACGGAGTCTGTAAACCTTTAGACCGTCTTTACGCTTACGCATTCTGCAGATGCTTTGTGTTGAATCATCGCCGTGTTATTTCTTATAGCTGTTGTTCTAATGCCCCGTAATTGGTGTCAGATAATGTTTCAGTGTTAGTAAAAGCAGTTTTATGAGAACGGCTTATTTTCAAGTTCTTCTTGACTCAGCTTGTATTTTGATTTATTCAATTTCATCTAAAGTTTGCTTGCTTTCTCTGCTCTTGCTTTAGTCCTTCAGCACTTTACTCGTAAGCTGCTGTTTCCAGATTTCAGGACTGACCATGCGTACACTTACGTAACATAGATTTCATATCAAAAACGTTTGCTAATCGATTCGACTGCGTCACCTTTGTGGAGACTAATTACTTGAGCAAAGAAGGATACCAGTATTCCAAGTTGCTGGCATTTGGCTGTAGAAAGAGGTTGTTCGAAATGTAGCAAGGTTTGCAATATTTTCCATTTCTGCCTTTTTTCAGAAAACAAAGTATGAAGGACAAGGACAACGAACACGCTTTTTTATCGAAAAGAAGAAAGTTGCAAAAATTGAAAAAAACATCTACATTGCTGGTAAGGAACATGATTGGTTTGCTATCCCAAGAACGAAGACTTTTTGAATGACTCGTCGAACACGATCAGATATAAGTGACTGTATACATGGTCGTGGAAAGGATTTTTTACAGGGGGGAAACAGGTGATTTTTGCAGCGGGGGCAAAAGGATTTTTTCCAGGGGGGCGACATTTTCATGTTACCCACTCGAAACTAAGAGAAATATATTTTTCTACCAAAAAGTTAGTAAGAAACTATCAAATTTCAAAATCCAGGGGTCCAGGTGGCGCACACATTGCAGTGATGTTGTGTGTTCACTTTTGCTGTTTTTCATCTCTGTTTATTTGTACTAGAGTTAGTTCGCAGGAGCTTAATTACATCTTCAGCTGGATTCATGGGCTTTTTATGTGTGTCGGTAAATAAAGACCGCCAACCTGAGTCACATGGCTTTAATGTTAAGCGTAGAATAAAGAAGCAAGCAGATGTGTTGCGTTTTAATCGATTCATCGGATATTCAAGAAATAGACAAAATCAGTTTAGATCTGGCTGACAAACGCGAGGCGCGCTCCCCCCACGGGGTCGTCAATAAATTTATAGAGGGCGCGAAGCCTTACGCACCCTACAACATGGAACATTTGATCAATAAATCTACTGATAAATTCATTTGTTTTTACAGTATATTTAAAATTAGGGAGGCTTGAAACAAAGAAATATTACTTAAGGGAGGCGTGGTAGAAAAAAAGTTAAGAACCACTGATCTCGCTACTCCTGAGTATTACTGAGTGGAGTGATAAGTTTGATTTAACTAGCTTACCTGCAAAACGTTGCTGATGAGCAGAGCTACATCTGACCTGTCTCTGAGAAATGCTTGCTCACATGGAAGCAAAGGGCCATGCACAGTTTTACAAGTTTAACACGCAAAGAGGCTTGCCTTGTTTGTTTAGAGCATTATTTTTGGTAAATGGACGATTCTGGTTTTACGCATGTCGCAATTCCATTTGTTTTTGTTTCTTCTTTTTTTGATATCTTGTTGCCAGTAGTGTGTGATGTAATTGCTGTTTATATAATTATGATAAGCATTGTTTATGTAAATTATTATGATTCACAAAACGCCATCGCCAACGAAATCAGGACGTGAAGGTCTATGGAATTAATTAAAAAAATCACTAACGCAGCCAAAATAGTGAATTTCGGAATATCAATTTTCTTTCTGATACCTTTGATTTCACGACTTGTTTGCATTTCAGTGAAGTCCAGTGGTCAGTTCCAAGGACGGTTTTTAATCCCGAACAATGTCCCACTGTCCGGTCTCCCTGGCTGCAATATAATCAGCTTAACGTACGGATTGAGGGTAATGCTTTATTTTTCATTGCCTTATTTCTTGATAGTGAGATAATGTTTTATTAATCATTTTATTTGATGAAGAAAACATAAAGACGGATGACGGGTATTGTTTGACGCCGACTTTTCTGACACTTTTCAACCCGGCTGGAGATTTAGTGCTTGTTACAGAGCAAGGTTTCAGATCAGTGAAATGTTTGTGTAAGGCGTAACGATAGTTTATTCATTACTCCTGGATCATCGGTCCAGCACGATGAAAGTAGCTGAACGACGTTTACTTAGCAAACCGAGCTTCACAATTTGCAAGGTTTACTGTAGAGCACACTCATGAAATCAGCTACGCTACAAGTTTCAAAGATCGTTTGTCCTGTTTCTCAGCGTTCAAAGCCATTTGCAGTAACGCTCAGCTGTATTGACAGGATTGCATTAAGTGCCAGTTTGAGGTTTCTATTTGACCCAATCACGTTTTTCACATATAGTTAATGTGTACAATCGGTTCAACAAAAGTTCAATAGAGGAAAATTTTGAAGCTATGTCCATGCAGTATTTTTGTGAAACTTGAAATGCACTCCATTTCACTTCTGCCCCGTTGACAAAGGAGCTCAGGCCTACTATGTTTCTTTTGATGTGTTACAAACAAGTACATGCATTTAAATAAAGTTAGAGAACGATTTGTTTAGTGCGTTTCTTAATCGCAGATAACGAAATGTTTTTGAGAACTAGCAGGCCTGGTGTTCTTTGCACTGCCCATATTTTCATTATTAGGATAACACATACAATTTATAGATTTCTCTTTTCAGATTAGAATACAGTGCCTGTTGACGTTCGATCTAAAGCTACCAATTCATATCGGCAGTGTGAAAGAGGACCAGGGCAAGACGTCCAAGCAGCAACGTAATATTTAAATAATTTGTACTGTACATGTTAACAAATTGGGCATGCTCAGCATACTACCATGTTTTCGTCGTTTCTTAGATCTGTGCCAGTCTTTATTTAACTTCAATCTAATGGCTGCTTTCAGGGTTAAACCAGTGATCCATACATAGCTGTTTATTAACACACATCAAAGGTTTTCTTTGCATCAGATAAGTTATTTAGAATATAAACTCTCGCAGGAGCTTTTTAGCATCGAAATGTTTGCAGTAGAGCAGTTGAAATGATTACACATCGCGGACATTTGACAATTTTTTTCGAATTTTTTCTTAAGCCTGAGACAAGGGAATAATATTGAATATTTCATCAAGGAAAAAATAAGTTAAACAAATTGCTCACTGTTAATGCTCGTACTTTTACAGGCCTGCCACCGTCTTACATAACTAGAGCAACAAAGACGTCAAGATCGCTTAAAAGCATTCATGAGAGCATCAGCTGGGACAGTAAAGTCTTGTTGTCTAAAGAAGAAAACCCAAGCGCAGTTTAGGAAGAAAAAAGTTTTCTTTCAACTTGTCGTGGTATTCCACTCTCCGATGCTACTGGTTTCGAGCAAGGAGGGTCTCCTTCAATAAGACTGCAAACTATGGCAGCCTGACTCAGAAAGGAGCGTTGTACGCGTGCAGAATACTTTTGTTTTGAATAAACCTTATACGGTCACTAAACAGACATTTGAAAATTGTAACACAAATCCTTCCATGCTGTGTCAGTAAAGGCGATCTTGTCTATCTTTTGTCAATGAGCTTATGATGAATTTAACTACCTTTAAACAACTGGAATGCAGCCTTTCAAACGATATGAATTTCATTGCTTGACTTGCACCACACATTTAGTTTCAGTATCACGAAAATTTGCCAATGTGCTAATTTTCGACCAACGTCAGTGGTTTAGAGTTTGCAATTCGCACCCCCAGCAATATTCCTGTAGAAAGGGATTGGTTTGTATCAGCATTAGAAGTAACCACGTGACTACGCTGCCACCGCGAAATTCGGATCAAAACAAGCTTTTGAATCTATCGTTCAATTCTAGTTATTGTGTTGGAAAAATGCGACGTTGCATTCTTCCTTTCGCTCTGGAAAATGAGTACTTTATACAAACATACAAAAGGGCAGGAATACACAAAGGCACATGACAGCTCAATAACCTGTGTGTTTGTTTTGCTGCCTGTGTTTGTTTTCATAAAATCTTGGCCATTACAAAAATGGAAGTCAAAAAAGTTTACCAGGCATGACTATTCCAAGTTTGACTCAGAAACGTTTGTAACTAAAGTTCAAGAGACATTGAATCAACTCCAAATTAACCAAACTAAGTCAAGTGAAGCCCTAGACTTAGGCATCTTATGTCATAATCGGTACCTCAAAGAGCGGGCGCCTTTGAAACAACTAACAAAATCCAAGAAACGATTGGCACGCAAACCATAGATAACTACAGGCCTTCTTAAATCAATAAAAACCAAAAACAATTTGTATGGAGCTCTGCTACGTTCTAGATTCAAAAACCAAAACGCCCATGAGAAATACAAGAAGTATAGAAAAAAAGTAACTCATTTATTGGAGGAAAGCAAAAGAAACTATTATCAATCACAGTTTTTGTCTTGCGAAAATGACTCTAAGAAAATGTGGAAATTGATTAATAACCTCTTAGGCTCAAAAGCAAAAGAACTATCCCCTCCAGAAAAACTGTTCGACACTGTAAACCTAACCTATACTTGCAACCATGAATCAATGGCCAGTATCTTCAACAATTATTTTGTCTCAATCGGAAAAAAGCTAGCAAGCACAATTGCTCCTCCTAACATCAGTGCTTACCCTGTAGAATGCAGTGGACCTGAACAGTCATTTGTGTTGCATGAGACTTTTACTGAAGAGGTCATTGCTGTAATCAATAGCTTAATAGAATCAAAAAGCACTAGACAAAATGATATAATACCAGTTCATATTCTAAAGCTGTGTAAGAATGTCTTATCACCCTTTCTAGAGCAAATATTTAACCTCTGCATAAAGGAGGGAATATACCCTCAAAGCCTGAAGTGTGCAGAGGTTGTCCCAATTCATAAAGATGGTTAAAAAGATTTATGTACGAATTACAGACCAATATACCTACTCTCACCGATTAACAAAATTTTTGAAAAACTTATCTACAATCGCTTGTACCCATATAGAGAACAGAACAAAATGTTTTCCACAGATCATTACGGTTTTGGAAGTGGGATTTCTACTTCCTTGGCAGTATATGATATGCATGAAAACCTGCTGCAGAGTGCTAAAGATGGTCTAACAACCTGTGCTGTTTTCTGTGATTTATCAAAAGCAATTGATACCATAGATCAGGGGTGGCCAACTTGTCTTTGACTGGGATCGACTAGAAAATTTTTTGATAACTCGCGATCGACCAGGCGGTTATAAAGTCACAAATACAAAATATCATGAGATGCAACGTTTCTCATTTTTATTTACTTTCTGAAACATTGATTGAAAATGTTCTTTTTAGGTATCTAGTCAATTCAATGCAAAATTAGGCGCGATCGACCAACTGGGACTCGGCGATCGACCGGTCGATCGCGATCGACGTGTTGGCCACCCCTGCCATAGATCATGATATACTGTTGTGGTAACTGGATACCTTTTATGGGATTAGAGGCTTACCCCTTAAACTATTGGCTAGTTACTTGCAGGGACATCAGCAGTAGACCGTAGTTGGGGACTATAGATCATCTACGCTTGAAACAACCCAGGGGGTACCCCAGGGGTCATCACTCGGACCCTTGCTTTTTGCTCTATATGTAAATGAATTACCAAAAGCATCTGCATTCAACTCTACTCTTTTTGCTGATGATACTGTTTTGTCTATATCAAGCGGAAATTGTATAGAATTGCAAAAATTATGTAATACTGAGTTACAGAAAGTAGATGAATGGATGCGCTTCAACAAGTTGTCTCTAAATTATTCAAAAACGTCTTACATGCTTATAGGTCCCAGAGGCAAGCGACTTCATGACTTTACTGTAAAAATTAATGATAATACTATATCCCAAACAAACTCCACTAAATACCTGGGGGTGTACATTGATGATAAACTTACTTGGTCAGACCACATTACCAACCTTGAGAAAACTATCTCGCGCAGTGTTGGAATTTTCTATAGAATTAGACACTATCTTAACGAAAGAGCACCCAAATCTTTGTATTTTGGCATCGTCTATAGTCATTTGCAATATGCAATTGGATCTTGGGGTGGCGTCGGTAAGACAAGCCTTCGACGATTGACTGTATTGCACAACAAAATAATAAAAGCTATGGCTTATAGTTCCTTAAGATCCAAGTTAGACCCACAATACAAGTATCTTAACCTCCTTAAAGTGAAAGACTTATATAATCTGGAGATAGGTAAGATTATGCATAAAATTCACTTCGCCAACCCACCTGACAATTTTAAGCAACTCTTCACTTCGTTGAATCAAATTCATTCCTATGCAACCCGCAGTGCTACACGAGGAGCGCTCTTCTGGCAAGCAGCATCAAATCAATACGGAAAAAGATCTTTAAAACATATTGGCCCCAAAATCTGGGACTGCATTGATCCCTCGTTGTACGAGCTTTCCTCATTTACATTCAAAAAAACGTTATAGAGATAATTTAATCGCTGCGTATTAAGTTTGAGTAAATGGTGTTGATGGTTCGCACTCTAAATTTGCCCTCAGTCCTCTCTTTACAGCGAACTTAATTTTTCCTCTTGTACATATTCCCGTTATTTTTACACTTGAACTTTTCTCTCTTTGTGTGTGTGTTTGTGTGATTTGCTTTTTGTGTGTCGCTGCTGGTGTTCTTTTGTTTTGCAGGAGCAGCGGCAGCGCGTGAGGCTCAGCGGATCACTTCTGGTGGTGGATGAAGTTCGAACACGGGACTTTCAGAATACCCGACCACAGGAGATTCCAGCCTCTCCATTACAACAATATGATGGCTGCATTGGATCACTCATCCTTAATCTACAACCGCTGCAAACAATTGTAGAGCTTGCCAGATGCCAAAGGGTTATGACAACTTGGGCAGAGTTTCATTTTAGCTGGCTTTATACTTTCTCTGCCGAGACCAGATCCTTGCGGATCTGAGCAGGTGTTCCACCGAGAGAGACCGGTTGCGACCCAGCACTTCCTGCGCAACTGTTGTTGATCATCTGGCAGCTCTTTCCCATATAAGCTATACGGTTCGATGTAAATTTGGCTTACTATACACCTTTATCCACCAGTCAAGGGGCAACGACTCGATAATCTTCCGTTTTTTTCGGTGCCCTGGCATTTTTGCAATTGCTGTGGTTTCTTTCTCGTCTTTGAAATTCTTAATTTTCGCCAAATAAACTCAACTCAACCTACATAATGAAGCATCACGACTTTTGTTTATATGCAGGAGCAGGGTGGCTGCGTAATGGTCTGGGAATGGCTGTCAAACCTCTGCCACTGGAAATGTTTAACCGCTGGGGAATCGCTGGGTCTATCGTCGTCAGTGATGGCAAGGACCACACTGAATTGTGTTGACAGTCAATTTCATGTTTCGTAAAAATGGTGGCATCTCGGCCTCTACAGAAGAACAATCGCACCAGTAACGTATGGTTTTTGCTTTTGAACATAGGCTAACTAATTGCTTCTTTGGCAGATCTAACATTGCTTAACGAGCTGCTTCATATTGAAGTCGTTGCACGACTCCCCTTTCTAAGTGTATGGGTAATATGCGCCAAAGAAGATGTCTCTGCTTTCGGGCGCAAGCAGATGGAACGGGGTGCTGAAAGGGACGCCTTTTTGAAAATCACCCAAATCACCGTTTCGAAAATTAGCAAAACCATATTTTTTGAAAATTAAACTGAACTAACCATCATGTTGCATTGCAAGGCAAATGCGGAAGATTTTCAAAAAACATTTTGCCATCTATTTTATCCGTTTTTGGTTAGCCAGCACGAACAAATGTTCATTATACACATGGTAATTTTAAAAGGTAGTTAAAAAAATTAGAAAGCAATACACGCAGAAATAAATGCAATGCAGCGGATAAAACTGAGCATTTCTATCTATTTAATGTTCAGTCCGGATGACGCTGCATCACTACGTTTTTCACTGGTGTAAAGACAGAAATAAAAAAGAATGTGTTCAGTTCACAGTCTGAGCGAAATAGCACTTGTGAAAAAGCGGAATTTAGGTTCATTTACCTGTTTATCTCAGACTCAAGTTCCATATTGCATTAGTGAAAAGGCAAGAAACGCAAAAGTTTTACGTAATGTTAAAGTAGCAACGATTGAATAAGCGTGCGTTGCAGCAATTCTCACATAAGCACTCCTAGGTGACAAAACATGGGACAGACATTTAAAAACGGATTGAAAATTCGTTTGACATCCAGAACCTGGGCGAAGTTGCAGCCAGTTTCTTTTGGATTGAGGTTTAAACTATGGGCACTTAGCGTCATCTGCCACTGGAAATTCAGCTGACCAGTAGTAGCTTCAACGTGTACGTAGTTGTGGCAATTCTGTAACTCGTATCATTTGACATTTTAAGGTAGAAACGTTTTGTGTTATAGGTGAAGGGAGTGATGCATTAAGTGTTGTATTTTTGATAAAGCGAAGTGCTTCTTTAAATTGCACTGAATCATGAAAAACAAAAACGATAAGAACAAAAAAAGTGGTATTTTCAAATTTGTGAACCGCGTTTCACTTGAATTGGCTTGTAATGGTGGTGGCTTAGGAGAAAATAAAGTGCTCAGCTCACTCAGGGTTGGTAACAAATTGATACACCAAGCACAAAACAGTGGAAGCGGCAATGAAGCTATAGCAAACTGGTATTCAACTTTCGCTTGTTGACTTGGTCCATTTGAGTTATAAACGGTCCGGGTGCTGTAATTGTCGTTACGATCAAAGCTGATACATAACTTTTAACGATTCTTTTCATGTTTTACGGCTGTTGTTTTGCACGATATTTTGTACATGCAGAAGTAAAACAGTAGCTCGCAAACTACTCGTTACCAAGTAAATTGCTTCGCCCGTGTTGGATAGAACAGTGAAATATTTCATGCCGAAACACGAGTGAAAATGATGCGAATCATTTATTGTGACTTTTATAATCGCCAACCGTATGTCAAGAGAATATCCCTGGTGCCGTTTAATGTTGTTTTTGCTATTTTTGCTTGTCCAATAAACACTTTGGGTTTGTTCTGAACATAAAAACAGCCAATCGCCTGTGATCTTCAACACGTTTTATTTAGTTGTTACTTGGAACAGGTGAACGCAAGTCCACTTTTCGGAATAACGACAAAGGTGTTTGCAGAAAGAACGGTCAATACCGCAAATTCTTTGCATGGTGGTTTAACATTTTGCTGAAAATGAAAATTAAGCAACTAAAGCAAAGCAAACAAACTGAAGCAGAGGGTTTCGTTTGTCTTCTATCTGCGATACTAGAGTAAAATGCGCGAAAGGTCAGTTGAGGTAAGATTTTCATAGGTGGTTTGCAATTTCAGTGGTTAATATTCAACAAAAAATACGGGATGCTAGCGTGATATTGTTTTCTAAACGAATGAAGCAACCGACTCAATTCAAATTTTAACTTTCCCTTTTATTCATTGGCAATCAGTTTATGACCACGTATTAGTTTCTATAAACATTTTCGTGAATCTATAACTTATAAAACCTTTGTTGGGAAGCTGCAGTATCGCTCACGTACAAACTTATTGCCTTAGAATCTAAATTTCCCCTGAAATGGTATCATAAGGTAAGCAACGTCCTTTCAACTGATTGTTGCAGCATTTGACCAGTAATTGCGTTTCATGTGTTTGAATTCCGTTCTGAACGAAACTGCACAGATTTTATGTCACTTCGACGTCGATAGTTCAGATGTGAAATATTACAGTATATATTTTGCAATTGTGTTGTCTGCTGTTGACGTTATTTTGATGCTTTCCGGAAAGTCATCACTACGGGATAATTACGTAGTTGCTACGTATTGATACGCAGTTGGTGCTTTGTGTATGTCCTGATGCGTTGAGGCACGTTTGATGCTTTGTTTAAGGAAACAGTAGTGTTGCAATTAGCTGCTGTGCAATGATTCTGCGTTGCTTTTTCTAAGTGGCTTCCTGTGATACTGCAAGAACTAATTTCTCGGCTGCGCTGCACTTGGGTGTTCGGTTTTGTTCAGGTATCGCAGCTAGTGCAGAGGAGAAAGTGGGAGCATACCACGCATTCTTTGTCGTAAGCTAGACGACGACACGCTGCTTTGTATGATGAAACGGCATTTAGGTGACAAATTGTGATTAAAGAAGATAGATGATTGTTTCGTCTTGTTCCATGTTCAAGTACAACTCATAACTTCAGCTGCTTAGAGCTGCAGTTCCTTATTACATATCACCAATATGCGTGTTATATAATAAATTATATTGAGAGATATTTGATTGACCGCTAGCTGGATGTACAAAGTTCCCGCGGTATCAATCCTTAAAACAACAGTAAAATAAAGAAATACATCATAAAGCTGAGAAAAATTCAAATATCAAATCGAACAAACAACCATAAAAATGATATCGAACTGATAAATGAGATCATATCGTGAAACAAAAAAGGTCTCATGCAGCCTTAGGAAGTTGTCTTTCAATACAAGCTATCAGGATCATTGCACAGAAAAAAACTATGAAAAAACGTGGAGGTTTTAAGCTCTTTACAAAAAATTTATGAAACCACTTGAATACCAATCAATAAACAAAACACAAAGTGCGTATTAAGCAGTGCATATGACCACACATTTTCAATATCAAGCCATGCAGTACTTTGAATTGCGCATAATACATGTACAGGCGACTGGCAGTTCTAAAATATGTGGCGAGTTACTGTTACGTTGTTTGTACAAAAACTGGCGAAACACAGGAACGTTGCGAACGTGAACCATCCTTCTTCCAGCAAACCAGCATTTGTCACAAACTGCAAGAGACACAAACGACGGTTCGAGGTTTCGACATTTCAGTGTGTATGTCTTCCAACGCGAGAGACTGCAACTGTGAGTGTCACTTGGTGTTTCATCGATAACTTTGCAACCGTGTGATCTCAGGATACTGAAGCAAATGAAAAATATGTGAAAACCTATGTACTCTACAGAAAACGTAAAAGTTGCTAACTTGGTATGTTTCTATTTAAGTTTTTGTTAACAACGAAATCCACACAACAAACGAACAAAATGTTTAACGTTTGCACAACGCCAATGTCATTTCAAAGATGAGAACAACACTTGATCAGACATTGGCAGTGCGACTCAAGAAAAGCAGTCACTTGATGTTTTGCTACTGCAAAACGTACCTCAGTGTGTTATTCTGAACATCTTGTGTGACTTCATTGAATTTCGTCAGTTCAGTTGGACTGTAACACGACGCAACAGCCAATGAAAGAAACAAGAGTTCCAGAACCTGTAGTGGACAAAATTTTGAGTGCGATGGAATATTATTCTTTTTTAAGGAACTTCTGCAGTGTTTCAAACCGTTTTGCAGGTTTGTTTTAAACGTTGACTGAAGTTAGCTGCGTAAATCCACGCGGTCTGTAGGCCATCAGGATTTTTCATATCAAACTAGGAGAACCTTATTTCTATATCTATAAGTTTTAGGAGGAGACCTATAAAGCATTAGATTTGAATTACTCACATCAAAATAAATTACAAACCTTTACCTTGATCATCATGTCTTCTTCAATTCAATCTGCAATACCTTTAAGGATTTCAAGGAATGTGTAAGTAAAACGTATAAAGAACAACAGTTGCTTATTTTTGACTTGGACTTATTCCAAGACTTATGAGTATGTTGCATTCAGAGTACTGGACAGCAACAATTTATACTACACATGTGGAACTAATTCATCGTTTGGGGTAAAATGGTTAAATGGAACTAATTTATCGTTTGGAACTAATTTGTCGTTGGGGATAAAATGGTTCCCGTATTTGTGTCAGGTTTGTGAATAGCCCATACCTGGTACAAGCAACTTGTGCTTTCCCATTCTGAACTGTGAAAAGTGTAACTTGATATGCGTGGATTCGCAGCGACACGATTTGTCGGCTGTAGTTTAAGGCAACAGTGTGTCTTGCATTCTATGGTAATGTAACTGAATAAGTGCTTCACCTCGAGCGGATTCTTGGAAAACTGAAAAAAAACGCTTTGGTTTATTTTGCACCGGTTTGATTTTGCCCATTGGTATGAAACGTAATCCACTTTTTTTAGACATAATGTAACGCCGTTTAAACCTGTGTTACAAAGTAAAAGATTCTGTGCTGCTTCTTTCAAATTTCCTCCAGTGTCGCTGGGTCTTGTATGTCCATTCTGTCGAAAACGTTCCACTGAGTGTTTGGATAAATCTGCGGATGTTGTGTGAATCTATGCATTTTCATTTCATGTGAAAGAAAAGGGTCTACAGGATAGTATGTTTGTTAGTTTTCTGTAAAATCTATCTTACATATAAATGCTCAGCAGAAGCTCCTTCACACGCGCCTACCATGATAACCGACACGTACAAATTGAGAAACGGATTTTTCATTTTATCTCAGTTGTTGTTTGCTGTTTACTTCCTAAAGTGCAAAACAACTGCCGCCTTTGCTGCAAGGTCGATGGACCTGTGTAACGCTAGATTTCACCAGAGCAACATTTTGCGCAGACCTAGTGACAGTTCAAAATCTTACGTTTTTCTCCTTGAACGGCGAATGTGTGGGATAGCAGCAGTTGTACAGGAGGTGGGAATTGAACCTGCAGTATGTTGTTTTTGAGGAATTGTGCCAATGCACCAGGCTACCACTTCACTAGGCCTACACTGAATTTGACAGATGGGTGCTATTTTTGCAGAAAGAACGCTGCATCCACCAACTACGAATTGATCGAATGAGACAATGTTGTTTCGGCCGCATTTGATAGAAAACGAAGTGACGGCGTTGCCTGCACAATCAATAAAAACTTGTTTCATTTTTTACTGCTAGAGGGACTGAATTTGCTCCTTTGCTCAGCTATTGCAGGTTTATCAAACCTTGCGGAGCATGGATTCATCGATTTTAAGGCTGCCCTAGATTGCATTCGTGAAATATTGCTTCAAGAAAGTTTCTGAAATCTCAAACTATTTCGATGAACCCTGAAAAGAGCAGACAAATCTTTGTCGGATTTCGGAGTTTTCCAAATTAGGTTAGTAACTGAAAAGAAAATTACCAATCCTTCACTTTCTGCGAAGTAAGCGCGTTGTCAGGATTTGTTTTAAGTAAGGAACTACTATCAGTGAAAGATTAAATATAAAGTAATCAAGCAATTTTAGCCGAGGAGGCAGAAATTGAATATCGTAAGGCTGGCACCACAGATCTACCCCCACTTGCGACGGTGCCGCTGCGAGATGCATTGACATGCAACGATATAAAGGAAATAAGATTACTTCAAATTTTATCCATTATGAATTGCAGCCGACTTAGCTACAATAAAAAAACGCCACAATCGCTATGTTGTGAACGCTATCGCTACTGTGCTTAACGCTATCGCTACTGTGTTTTCAAAATTACTTTGTAGTAATCACTGGTTTAACCGTAGTGATTTAATTCCTGTGTCTTTCTACGTGTACGTCTTCAAGTTCAGCTAAACATATGTTTTGTGAGACATATAATCAAATGACAATAAAATGATAGGAATAGACTTTTCACCCTCCGATCTCTAGAAAACTAATCTGACTTTGAAAATTAATGGGGTGCAGGGATGCATGTTCTGAATTGTTCAAAGTCTATTTGCAGAAGCTGTTTTGGTCAAACCTGGCTGATGTTAGAATTTTTTACTAATGTGTGAATGCAAAAATCTTTATATGTGAGTTTTTCCGTCGCAGTTAACCGCGCAGCACAGTTTCACATAAATTACAAAAAGGTTTGATGGTTGAAAACGCTTTTAATTAATTTTTTGCTGATTATGCTTAGATTTTTTCATGTAAAACCCTGCACATTTATAATCCTCAAAATCGAATTTTAAACAGGTCAGTCATATTTTACATTACAGCGAATTTTATTTGAGGTTTCCAACAACATACATGCACTCAAACGTTTTTTGAAAAGTGCTAGTGAACATATAAACTTGTGAGAGGTTGCAACGAAATATGTTGTAGAGGCTGCAACGACATAGGTTATCCTTGTCCATTGCTACACTTTGATTCGTGACAAAAGTTCATCCTTCAGCGTACTTAGTGCCGTGTATGCCAGCAATGAGATTGCAGGACCTGCATGGGGGAAACCTCAACACGTGTCTTGTCTTTATCAGGTTGCTGACGATGTTATGCAAATGGACATTCACAATACGCTTGACCGTCTCTACACCTCAAAGAAAATGCCCTATGTTACAACAGCCACAGAAATTACGCATCATAGCAGCAATGCTTCGCTTCGTTTTCACTCATGCTTCTTTTCAAACAGTATAAACTACGTGCTGGCTTACCGCTAACAGGAGTCACTGTCTAGCTGCATTGCTTGTCAAAAATGTCCTGTCAAAGATGTTCAATAATTGCTTACGGCAAAACGCACTTGCGTAAGTAGAGTTTTGAGGCAGGATGGGTAAACTTAGCTGAAGGGGGCCTACTAACCAACACTCAGAAATAAGTTGGGAACTGAAAGTGAATCCGGATGTGGATGTTTATACTGTGACGGCGCAGTGTGTGACATGCCTTGAGCGCGCAATCGGGAAGTATTGTACGTCAAAAATGCAGCTACGCACAAGCAGCAATAGAGTGAACTTGATCGAGCGGGGTATCTCTATTGTTACTTGCCCATTGCACTTGAAGCCTTGGCGTGCCTTCCGTTGTGAGTTAGCATCTCCCATTAGGAGTCGCAACAAAAATACCAACTCCCAAAATCAGCGGAAAACACTCCGAAAATCGCAGAAAGCAACGTCCTACCGCCAAAAAATAAAAATTGCCGAAATATAAGCTAAGTGGGGCCCGGTTTTTGCATTTAGCTTGCCAGGGGGGACGGTTCGCACCCCTGCCACCAGTCACAAATGCCACTGGCAAAACGCCCATGTGTTACTGTAACTTGAAGCGAACCTTTCAAGATGTTACCATGTTATTGTTACGCAATAGAGACCAAAATTAGAGCAATCCATTTGGACGTTTTGCAAACTGCCTCTGCAGGCAAGTGAGCGGATATGAGCAGGGGTGTAGTGGGGTGGGAACGCGTGGGAACGGCGTTCCCACACCTTTTTGCACTAGTAACGTTACTTGAGGATGTGGGATCGAAACGATTACATTAAAACATGGCTGCAATTTCACAGATGTGCCAGCGACACGCAGATTCGCAATGCTGGTCAAAAGTCTACAGTGAAAAAGGAAGATCCAGTGTGGAAATTCTTGTAGGCGAATGCTCACTTTATTGGAACTATTTGGTACAGTCTTCCTTTTTATTTCGTGTGGGAACGGCGTTTCCACACCTCTTTGTTTAGCACTACACACCCGGATATGAGTGAACTGCAAACTTATCATTGGATGACACCATAACAGTGAACCTGGGTATTGTGCAGGGTGTCATATCGGCAAAAAAATGGTCACTTCAAGAATTAAGTCAATCAATCGGAATTGAGCTGCTGACTTCAGGATTTCTAGAAATCTTTGGTTCTTAGAGAGAAATTCCCGGACGCCAGTGGACCTGCGCAGGCCCGTAGCCACGGAGGCATTCAGTGGCAACGGCCCCCAAGTTTTCTTTATGCCCCTCCAAATTTTGTTGTGCTCAGAAAAATTTGTTTTAAACATCCAAAAACAGACTGCTTGACCCCCTGAAGATGTATTTTGCTCCCACAAACCTTAAAACCTGGCTACGCGCCTGGACTGCACCCCATCTTCTGTGTGATTAGTGGATGAGAATTTAGCTCTTTGAAAGGCAGAGCACGTGCGAGTTGGACAATTTGTGGGTCGTTTACAGGTGCGGGTTGAATCCTTTATATGAAAAATTCTTATGATTTTTACGAATAATTTTGTCAACTAATTGTGCGTTGCAAATTAATTGAAACGAATTCTCAAGAAACGTATTCAATTTTACGTCAGTAAGAGCTTCGTGTTACAAAAACGTTGTTTCAAAAGCATTTGAATGATGACAATCTCCATATAAGCCACACATGTCAAGAAAATTGACTGACGCAGAGCTTCAGCAGGGACGTTCCCATATAACTTATGTGGTAAGGTACTTAGTTCTTTAAGGAGTGTCCCATTTACCCGGCACGGTTCGCCTAGCTAAGGCGCAAGGTTAATCAGTATAAAGAGAAATAACAAAGCTTCTTTCTAGGCACTGTTTAGTCGACGCCATAATTGGACATTACTTTGAATACCTACTGTTGATTAAACAAAATCAAATACCCTTTCTTTCGAGCCGAATCGCGCAATCTACAGCATACACTGGCAGTCCCCTGAAAAAGAGAGAAGCTGGTTCTGCAAAGGTCTGTTCACAAAATCACAAAAGTCTATCTTGTATTGGTGCGTTCACCGTTTTAATGAGATCATGGGACGACTTTTAACTTATGTCACAGACACGTTTTAAAAAGACCATTCACCAAGCAAGATTTTTCTGCTGTACTTTTGCTAAAGGTGATCCTGGTTGAAGAGAATATTGGAAAAGGTACCTGTCAATTCCCTTGCGTCACGTCTCAAACCGAACGTTCTCTGTGAAGTGCAATTATTGCTTAAATAAATTCAAGCAACTCTTGTTTCATTTACTTTTGTGAGAGATTGGCGCTATGTGTACTTGTAGCGTCACATGATAGCGAAATACTTTTTGCAAGTCTACCTTGAACTGATAACGTCATCATTTGCTTACACGATCACAGAACAGCGCAAAGTTCGATTTACTCATAAATGCTTCTTTACTAATCTTCAAATGTTTTTTCTAAACGGGGGAAAATATTTCCGGTTTTCATCATGACTTAAAACCGAGTTTGCCTGATGTGAAAAGACTCGTTTTGATCTTGAACTGAATCCTTGACCTACAGAAAATATTTCGAACTTTTCTACATTACTTTATTCACAGATCGGTTGCCTTGCCTGAAAAAGCACAAATAGAAAGCAAGCAGAACAGAATAAGCCAGAAAATGAAAACACTTGTATGTTGAATGTCAGAGAGAACTTTCTTTATGTTGAACATCATACATGTTAATGCAAAGACAACATTAAGCGTTTATACTGTGGTTATAGTGACAACTGTGAAAACTATGTTCGAAGTGAATGGTTGAAAAGCCAGCTATGATTATTTGGTTTAATTAAATGAACAAAGACGTTATACTCTCCAGGCATGTTCGTTGCCCTCAAGAGCGAATTCGGAATAATTTACACATATTAAGGGTGCTCAGAATATTGTCGTTTTGTCGAAAGATCTTGTCTTGGTTTTCCTCGCATTCGGCACCAATTTTTCGAGAATAAGTATGGACGGAGTACATCAAGCTGTGTTTGAAGAACAGCTTCTCAGTCAGAGTTAGATCTATTTCGCCAGGGTCATTTGCTGCTCTATCCATATGTATATGGATAGAACTAAAATCCCTCGCCTGCAGCTTATCTTTCGAATTGTTCCACATTACTTGAATCCACTGAGTGCTTACAGCGCCTGTGAAAGCAGAAGTGGAAGGCAATGAAAATAGAATAAACCAGACAAGGAAACAAGGACACCGGAATAACGATAAGGCAAGGGGGAGGCAGTAAAAGATTTGAGGGCAATGAAAATGTATAAAAAAAAAAATCGTTACCGATTATGTTTGTTTCTGTCCATCAACAATGTTGACCTCAAATAAATTAACAGAAATTGCAGAACACCATTTTTCATTTTGTGGTTGCGCGAACAGCTGCAATGAATTTGTCTCAGGTCGATCTTGGTAAACTATGAAGTTACCCATGATGCTGTTATGAAAGGAACCTCCGATCCCGTTGACGTATTTCAAATGTACTTGAAAACAGCTTTTCTTCGCAAAGGTGATTTTGAAACATGTCGACAATCACGCACAGACAGTCTAAGCTTGCAAAATTTATCGAATTCATTTTGTAGCCTGGCAACTTGCGTGCACCATTATCGCGCAAACGTAATCCTCGCCTGGGTCAAAGCCGAAAACATTTGTCAAGGTCTGCAATGATCAAGCAAAAGGGCTTTGTCGTATAAGTGGTACTCGCAAATGGAAAGAAAGAGTCGCTTATAGTTGTGTAAGCAGCTGTATTCATTCCTTGCTATCAACCGTGACTACTGAGACAACGCTGTTTCAATCGATCATTCAATAGATGACGTCGTCTTTTCAGAAATATAAATAGCCCGTATCATGCCTTTGTACACTCATGTCGGCGTAGTCGAGTGGTTACTTCACGCATTGGTGGAAATCTCTGGAAAAGATTGTTCGTGGGTTCGAATCCCACCCTGTTCACCACTGTCGCTGTCCGACACTTTTGACACATGACAATTTATGTAGAAACAATCCACAAACATTAAACTCTCTAGCTTTGCAGCAGGCTATTTGAGACAGCCGACTGTACGCCACCTTGTCACATAACGGCAGTGGTTCTTAAACTTGTTGTGATCGCGTATCATTTGTGGGTCCCGTGTTGCCACCACGTACCGTCTTGTTCCAGGAAAACTCAATCTGCCTAATATCATTCGATCGGTAAATCAAAATTGAAACAAATGTAGCATGAACAAAATGGCTGTGAGGAAATTTTAATTGCCATTTTTAGAAACCAACAAGGTAAGGAGGCTACACAAATATTCAGGAATTTATTAACAGAACCCGACAACTAAAAGCTATAGCTGTGAATATATTTTTTGTGAAGAAAAATAAAAACTAGACCCATTCGCGGACCACCGTGAAGATACCGCAGTTTGATAACCACTGCTTTACGGTGATTCTGACTTGCACATTTATGTTTTCAAGTAATCAATCTCCACAAAAGCGATGAAGTTTTAATTTAAAGCTGCAGTTTTGCTGTAAGCTTTTTAGGATTCAGTGGATTGGGCTCTGCTTTCATCGTTTTGCGATGATTCAAACTTACACATGTCTGTATTCAAGTAACTAATCTCTACAAAGGAGATGAAAAAGGAATTATTTTTTATTATTGATTCTTTGTTTATTTGCCTTGTGGAAAGTCAGCAGATTCATTCAGCAAAAACGTTTAAATAGGAAGTCGATTTCACGTTACACTAAGCATCTTCAATCCTGAAATCTTCAAGCAATGCTTACGTGTGAGAAGCTGAAAAGCTAAAGCAAGAAGAGACGGTAGAGACGATTCCACAGGATTGTGAAATATGACGGTCCACTTATGTCTGCCATGCACACCACATTGCACAGTAAGCTAATGTGACGATCTTGATGCTAGGTTCCGTCGTAATATCTAATCAGCCATTAAGGAAAGTGTATGCAATAAATTTTTCAAAATTCGTATACGTTGTGGGCTGTGGCAGAAAAGAAACCAGCAAATATTACAAGCGCGTCTAAATTATGCAAGAGTGGCTAAGCTACGGTATTTTCAATAAAGTACACACGCATCTACAGTTCCGATTGCATTTGCGACAGTCAATCGCGAACTGGAACTGCGCAGCACCCTACTCTTCCGACTTGAAACAAAGATCCAAACTCGTTACGTGGGAAACGATGTGACTTTCACAGCTCTGGAGCAGAGATGAGCGCAGTCACATTTTTTAAACTCCAACTCCGCTCCTGTTTTTTCTTTAAAGACTCCTGCTCCTGAAAAGCTGAAAACATCAACTCAGACTCATGTTAACATTCTGAAATCTTCCAAGTAACTCTTATCAAATATGCATCTTTATGTACTATCGCTTTTATATGCAGTTATAAAATTTAACTGTCGTAGCACTATAGTTTGAACTTGCAATCATTTGTCAGATATCTGACAGTTATTGAAATTGAGCTTTAATTTTCAATCTTTGCAAAAGACTGATTCGAAATCTTCAAGGTCAGCAACTGATCACCTGTTTTACGAACTTTGATGTAAACATACGCTCCGAGATGCGCTAAACTAAGCCATTAACACAAACATAAAAGCAAACTATACCAAAACATACATTACGCATAACTTACTATCACTTGCAATTTAATTAATGCAATAATAACTGCAAAGCAGTTCAATGTCATATTTAGGTAGCAATTATTGGACAAATGGCCAACAGTTTTCAGGATAGCTCCAAAATGTTAGCAGAGGTCGGCCTATGCAAGTGGTGACTAATGGATACAGCGAGGTATTTCTTTTGGATTGCACTGAGTTGTAGCAAGCAACAAATGACAAGAACCATAAAGGTGCTGTTTTTAAATTCGTGAACGGTGCTTCACTTCATTGCAACAAGTTGAAGGTTTCTACGCAAAATATATCGGTGGCATCTTGCCGCTATCTTTCCTGTTCTTTCTCACGTTTCTACATAACAAGTAGACAAGGACATATGTTTCAGTGTTTGTCGAAAAGTCTCACCGCACACCTGGAGACAGATCCGCAATCAAGGGGGTAACTGGGCAATTACCCACCCCAAAGTTTCAAAGGCATGTTTAGTTGTTAGGTACAACAACAACTTAAAATCGTTGCGGCCCTCTTCCAAAAATAGCAAAAAAACAAGTTACAATCATTCTTCCCCCCAAAAAAATATCAGCTGGTTGCGGCCCTGTATGTAGGCCCACGTGACTCACCGTGAAGATTTGAAGTGCATCACTGCATTACAATTCAGCACTGCAGTGAGATATGTGTCAAATAAATCCATGAATTAACCAAAAGTGGTTTGTATGGTGGCTTAGGCGAAAAGAACGTGCTCAGGTAGCACAGGGTTGGTAACAAATTGATACAACAAGTACTAAGCGGGATCAGTCGAAATAAAGCTGTAGGATATCAAAAACTGATGCACAGCTGTCGCTTGTTGACTTGGTCTGCTTGAGAACGCGGCGAGTGTCATAGCTTAAGTTATGATCAAAGCGTCTACATAACCTTTAACGATTCTTTTCATGACTTGCGGCTGTTGTTTTGCATGCTGTTTTGTCGATGCAGAGGTCAAACAAAGGCTAACTAACTACTCGTTACTGAGTGAATTGCTTAGCCCGTGTTGGATAGAGCAGTGAATAATTTTATGGCTGAATACGAATGAAAAGCGACAAGAAGCAATTTTTGCGATTTCTTTCATCACCAACCGTGTGTCTAGAGAATGTCCCTTTTTAATGTTTTATTTGATATTTTTGGTAGTCCAATGAAACGCTTTAGAAACGTTTTGTTTGTTCTGAGCAGCAACATCCCCAAACGCCTGCGACCTTCAAAGCGTTTTATTTCGTTGTTGCGTCGAAAAAGGAAAACGCAAGTAAAATTACAACGGAAATAACGGTCAACAGTTCGGAATAACGAGAATGCTTTTGCAGAAGAAATGAAGAAAACCGCAACTTCTTTGAATGGTAGTTTAACATTTTGCTGAAAGTGAAAATTAAACAACCACAACAAATGGAACAAACTGAACCAGAACATTTCTTTTGTTTTCTAACTTCGACATTAGCAGTGAAAAGGCGCCAAAGTTATATAATTGTAAGATTTTCATAAAGGTGTGTTGGAATATCAGTGGTTGCAATTAAAATTAGAAAGCATGAGAAAATAACAGGAATTTTTTTATACGAAAGAACCAACAGTTTCAAATGAAATTTAAAATTTTCCATTTATTTGTTAACAATCAGTTCACGATCAAGTGTCATTTTCTTCAGGTTTTCCTTGAATCAATAGCTCATGACACTTTTTGGGAAGGTGCAGTTTCGCTCACGTACAACTTTATCCCATCGCATAGAACGTAACTTCTCGATGTATAATGTGATTTCATTAGGTATTAAGCAATGCGAACTTTCAACTGATTGTTGCAGCATAGGACCAGTAATTGCGTCTCATGTGTTCGAATCCCCTTCTCAACGAAACTGCTCAGATTTCTATGTTGCCTAGAGGTCGATAGTTCAGATATGAGATATGACAGTATATGTTTCGAAACTGTGCTTTCTGCTGTTAACGTCATTTTAATGCTTCCTAGAAAGTCATCACTAGGAGGCAACTGCGTAGTTTCTATACCTTGACACGTACTGTAGTTTATGCTGTTTTACATCACGAAGTGTTGAGGCTAACTTGTTGCTTTTTAAGGCAAACAGGAGTGTCCTATATAGCTGCAGTGCAAGGATTCTGCGTTGTTTTTACTGTGTCGCCTCCTGTGATGCTGCAACAAGCAGCATCTTCTCGGCTGTGCTTCGCTTTGGTTTGTACGGTTTGGTCCAGATATCGGCCGCAGATGAGAAAGCGGGAGTAAACCAACGCGCTCTGTCGCATAGGTTAGACGAGGACGTGATGGTTTTCATAATGAACAGAATTTTGGTGTCAAATTGTGATTTATCTTAGGCTAATTTGTTCGTTGTTCGTCGCAACGGACATGATGCAGTGCAGGCTTCGCATTTATGCTTTCGTGCGATGGTACAAATGTTTAAAAGGTTGATTTAAAAACCATCTGCACACCTAAACATGAACTATAATCTTATAAGATTGTGACGTACAAGCTGATGAAACACATCACTGTTGAGAGCAACGATTTGAGTATCCATTCGTATTTAAAGTGTTGTGACTTCATTGTTTTAAATATTCTGTTTTAAGAAAAATATCTGACGTAGGCAATGCACTCTGTGTTGGATATGATGGCTTTCAACCTTTGACATCAGGTGTTTACAATAATTAACCAACAACAAAATAACATGCAATGGGAAACATCTCATAACAAAACGTGGTTAATGAAACGCACCGACCAATTGACTGTATTTAGAAGATAGGAGATTGTTCTCGTTTTAGTTCATGTTCAAGCAGAACTCTTATGAGCTTCAATTGTAACCAAGGAACGAACTACAGTTTTCTTCTACAAATCACCAATTATGATGCGCGTTTTATAAGAAAAAGTATGTAATAATATTAAATTGACCGCTGTCTGGTAGTACAAGAAATTGACTCGGTTTCAATCTTATAACAAGAGCAAAATATAAAAATACATCACAGAGTTGAACAAAATCAAAAGCCTAGTCGAACAAACAACGATAACAATGACATCGCAGTGATCAATAAGAACATATCGTGAAACAAACAACATCCCCATGCAGCCATGGGAAGTCTTATCATTAAACACAGGCTATCAGGAGCATGACAAAACAAAAAAATATGGAAAAAGGTTAATGTTTTAAGTTCTTTAAAGATAAACTATAAAATCAATTAAATATAAATCAATAAACAGAAAATAAAGTGTGAATTTAGCAGTGCATGTGACGACACATTTTCAATATCAAGCCATGCAGTACTTTGAATTGCGCATAACACATGTACAGGCGATTGGCAGTTCTAAATTATGTGGTGAGTTACTGTTACGTTCTTTGTACAAAAACTGGCGAAACACAGGAACGTTGTAAACGAAATGCATCCTTCTTCCAGCAAACCAGCATTTGTCACAAACTGCAAGAGACACAAGTGACGGTTCGAGGTTTCGACATTTCAGTGTGTATGTCTTCCAACGTGAGAGACTGCAACTGTGAGCGTCACTTGCTAAATCATCGATAACTTTGCAACCGTGTGATCTCAGGATACTGAAGCAAATGAAAAATATGTGAAGGCGTATGTACTTTGAAGTTAACGTAAAAGTTTCTAACTTGATATGTTTCTGTTTAAGTTTTTATTAACAATGAAATCCACACAACAAACGAACCAAAGGTTTAACGTTTGCACAACGCCAATGTGATTTCAGAGATGAGAACAACGCTTGATCAGACATTGGCAGTGTGGATCGTTAAGAAAAGCAATCACTTAATATTTTTTTACTGCAAAACGTACCTCAGTGTATTATTCCGAACATCTTGTGTGACTTCATAGAATTTCATCAGTTCAGTTGGACTGTAACACGATGCAACAGCCAATGAAAGAAACAAGAGTTCCAGAACCTGTAGTGGACATATTGTTGAGTGCGATGGAATGTTATTCTTTTTTAAGGAACTTCTGCAAAGTGCTTCAAACCGTTTTGCATATTTGTTTTGAACGTTGACTGAAGTTAGCTGCGTAAATCCACGCGGTCTATAGGCCATCAGGATTTTTCATATCCAACTAGGAGAACCTTATTTCTATATCTATCAGTTTTAGGAGGAGACCTATAAAGCATTGGATTTTAAATTACTCACATCAAAATAAATTACAAACCTTTACATTGATCATCATGTCTTCTTCAATTCAATCTGCAACACCGTTGAGGATTTCAAGGAATGTGTAAGTAAAACGTATAGAGAACAACAGTTGCTTCTCTTCGACTTGGACTTATTCCAAGACTTATGAGTATGTTGCATTCAGAGTACTGGACAGCGACAATTTATACTACACATGTGGAACTAATTTATCGTTGGAGGTAAAATGTATTGGTTCCCCATATTTGTGTCAGGTTTGTGAAGAGTCTGAACCTGGTGCACGCAACTTGTGCTTTCCCATCCTGACTGTGAAAAGTGTAACTTGATATGCGTGGATTCGCATCGACACGATTTGTCGGCTGTAGTTTAAGGCAACAGTGTGTCTTGCATTCTACGATAATTTAAGTCAATAAGTGGTTCATCTCGAGCGGATTCTTGGAAAATTAAAAATACCGCTTTGATTGATTTTGAACCAGGTTGATTTTTACCCTTTATATGAAATATAAACCGTTTTTTTAGACATACTGCGTTGCCGTTTGAATGTGTGCAACACGCAAAACATTTTTTATTGCTTCTTTCAAATTGCCTCCAGTGTCGCTTGGTGTTGTGTGACAATTCTATTGAAAACATTCCAATGAGTGTATGGATGAGGCTATGAATGTTCTGTCATGATACGCATTTTTCTTTTATGTAAAGAAAAAGTTCTTTCGTTGGTGGTATGTTGAATTTGTCAATCATGCAAAAAAACAAAAAAAAACACTTTTAGATACTACGGTACAATCAAAGCTGAAACGTACGAACTGAGAAGCTGATTTCGTTTTCGTTTTGTCTCACCTGTTGTCAACTGTTAACCCCTAAAGGGCACAATAACTGCGGACATTGACGACAAGATCGGTTGACCAGTTTAACATTAGATGTGATCAGAACAACATCTTTGGGCAAGCTTTATGTGAGTTAAAATTTCATATGTTTTGTTCGTTGAATGTAAATTTTATCGCACAGTATCAGTTGTGCAGGAGGTGGGAAGTTAACTCTTAGGATGTTTTTTGAGGGAATTGCGCCAATGTACGAAGAAACTGTGTTGATTTGAATATGCCTGTACTGATTGTACAAGATAGATGCATGCTATTTATATCGAACAAACTTTTTATTCATCATTTACTAATTCATCTTCCTCTTCTGTCGTATACACACGAGGATTTCTCTACTTCACTCAAGTATGGGTCATAAAAGCCTCCAGTCCCACTGTTGGTTGAAGCAATGGCCAAGCCGAACGGTTTGTGCAAACTTTGAAGCGCATGCTCATCAAAGCGCAAGCTGACCGACGAGATCCTTATCTGGCTCCTTCGGACTACCGCAACTCCCCCATATCAGATCTTCTTACTCTCCAGCACAGATGCTCATGAGTAGACGCCTTCGCAGCAAGGTCCCAACAGCCCCTCTGCTCTTGTGCTTCGGTTGTGGTGCTCATCCGTCTTCACTCAGCAGACAACAACGCCAAAAACAGTTCTACGACTGCGGCACCAAGCCTCTGCTGCCTCTCAAAGAAAGGGGTTGGAGTATGGCACAAAGAACGTAATCAGCGAAAGAAAGCAACCGTCCTTCGATGGTGCCCAGAACCTCGGTCATATTGGATACAAACTGAACACGGCACCTTCGCCGCAATTGGCAACACCTGCAAAAGTAACCGCAAAACATCTACAGAATATAACCGGATCTTTGGCGATGAGGAAGACGTAGAAACGTCATCACCAAACAGCAAACAGTTGCTGTCACCTATTTCAGCGGAGAACTCTCCCATGAATTTATATGGAAGACGCATCCATTCAACCACCCCGTTTTCGTGACTTTGTAATGTGATTGTTCGCAATAATAATTAAAAGCTCTACGTTTTCTATAGGCTTTAGAGCAGTGGTTCTCAAACTTTTTGAGATCGCGTACCACCTGATGTTTTTTTAAGGTTGGAGTGTACACCCCTTGGTTTCAGAAGAACGTAATTTGCTCAAATGTACTTAAGATTAATATAGGAAATAAACGAATTAGCAACGTTAGCATAA
>Ga0210059_1001280_pt1 | contig 37249 bp, 16 predicted proteins | sample Ectturendosymbi2_FD_188042 | JGI IMG/M metagenome (GOLD analysis project Ga0210059, IMG submission 188042) | Ecteinascidia turbinata endosymbiont from Florida, USA - Sample 2 (SPAdes) (version 2) | ecosystem: Host-associated > Tunicates > Ascidians > Unclassified | place: Key West, Florida... | reverse complement strand
CATTCATGGGCGTCCGCAGAAATTTTTCCAGTGGGGGAACGTCGACATTTTGTTTATCATTTTCAAATTGCTGACGATCAGTGTTCCCTCCAACATAATTTTGCACTGAGCAAATATTTGTTTTGGTGAGCATGATTATTTTAGGGATGAACAAGTGGAGTTTTCAATGAATTACAAACTTTGTGAATTATATAATAAATATTCAATCTTATCAAAATACGAACAAAATAACATTTCATTCAAATAGCTTCTTGTTTGCGTGCTTTTCCATTGCTTTGCAAAGTTGCAAGTATGCGAGAATGAGATTTCACTGCGCAACAGTTCTGGTGGTCCTGAGTATTTGCGCACTCAGAGGGAACACTGCTGACGATGCAATGCAAATGGACGACAAATCGCTTTATCCTTTCTACACTACAAAGGAAATGACCCATGTTACGGTAACAATCACAAAAAACGCTTTGTTGGCAGCAGTAGCCAGGTATATGAGTTTTACGACAATTTACACAGTAGGCTATCTGCAGGATTTCAACACAGGGCATTTCTTTTCAAGTAGGCATTGCCATGATTTGTAAAGAAAGAAGTTTAGGTTTCAATGGTTTTCAACGAAAACACAAATTATTACTTCATTTTACTTAGCAAGCAGGGCCGCACCCAGCTGATATATTCAACTGAACATGTTTTTGAAAATTTCGGGGGGCATTGCCCGGTTGCTCTCCCGCTACTTGCGGGATCAGCTAGCAAGACTTGTCAGCATCACTTAGAAACAAGAGCTGCAAAAGTCTGGGATCTCGTCCAAAGCCATCAATAAAAACTTGCTACACAAACCGGACAATTAAGTAGACCTGTATGTTGACACGACTACGGACAACTGACTAGAATTAGAACACCACGCAGGTTTTGCAAAATTGACCAGATGAATTATGAAAACCCGCCACAGCAAATATAGCTTTGCACTCAGCATTCACTCAGATGTCAGAACTAAGCCTTAACAATCAAGACGTATTCCCACAAGCCTGCATAGACATATTCTAACAAGCCACGGAATTTTACACTGCATGAAAAGAAGCCTGCTTTAAGTGTAGTTTGACACTCAGGCACATTGGTCACACTCGCACTAATAATGGATTTTTCAAACTTGTGGAAGCATTGCTACAGACTCACGCATGCTTCTTTTCACAAAGTACAAATGTAAATTGCTTACCGCTATCAGCATGTCACTGTCTCGCTGCATTACTTACCAAGATGTTTGCGGTCAACAGTCTCATTCAAAAAAACGCCTGCTACCGTAATATAAAGTGAACCTTTGCGGGTTTGTTGCCACGGTATTGTTGCGCAATAAAGACCAACTGGAGAACAATCCGCTCGCGACTTCACAACCCGCCTCTGCAGGCAGAGAAAGAGACATGAGTGAGTTGCAAGCCCATCACTGCATGACACTGTAACTGTGAACCTGACTCTTGTGCAGTGTGAGTTTCATACCGGCAAAAAAACTGTCATTGCAAGAATCAAATCAATTAATTGGAATTTAAGATGCCGACTTCAGTTTTTTCGTGAAATATTTGGTTCTTAATCCCAATTTCCAGGAGGGAAAACGGGCATTTGCCCACCCTGCGAACGCCCATGCGATCATTGACTATTTTATATCAGGTTCCACAAACAAAGCCAGCTCATCTAATGAACCGAAGAAACATTTTTGACTAATTGTTAGCACAAGTTAATTTTTAGTGTGCAGTACAAAAATATTTTTGGCGATGATTTTCAATGAAATCAAGAGTCGTGTCAACACCTCTTTAGGGCTGGTGGGGGGGATGCATCCCCCCCTGTATCCGCGCCTGCGTAAAGGAATATTCAGTTAAATGGACACACTGGGACAGTCGTGAATGTCTGAAATTCGACAAAAAGTAGACAAAACCTTCCAAGTTCAACAATAATTACTGCTAATAATTACCAATGCATCGTATCAGGAAAATGCAACTGCCAGCGATCCACATTAAAATACATCACACACACACAGTGGTGTAGCGAGGCTTAGTGCCGCCCGGGGCCGACCACGAAAGTGCCGCCCTTTCCACCCCTCAAATTTGCTTACAAAAATTTTTAATGAAAGTTCATGTTTCGTGCTTATTCAAAGATACAAGGATTAATAAAACATCTTCAAAATCGCAATCAGACACTAACAAACTGAAATGTGTCTTGTTTTTCATTGTCGATTATGATTCTTGCTTTTTCTCTTGTCGACACCTTTATCATAATTAATTTTTCTATTTTTTGCTTTCTTTGCATTGGCGCATACGAACCAGAGATGATCGGATAGTGGATTTTTGCTATCCGATCCTATCCCTAACCCTAGTACTGTACAACAAAATGAAAATAAACATGTCTAATTAGTTTCAATTTTTAACGCGTTTCAATCATTTTAAGCTATAACGCTTTCAATCTTTGGTTTTTGCAAGGATAGTTCGATCTAAATTATGTCTTCACCAGTTGTAAAATCTTTTCTTTCCAATCTGAGGCAATGTCACTCAGATCAAATTTAATGGTTCTTTGTTTTTCAATGTTGTTTCCGAAGTGCATCTGCTAAGCTTACGAGTCGTTCTCTGTTCTGACTGTAAATTTATTTTAGTTGTAGATTTTTTTGCATTTTGTAAATGTTAGCGCTTTACGAATCGCATTTTAAGATATATACCAACATCTTATTGGGCAATTTTAAACAATGCAATGTTGAGCATCGTACAGTATTATCGGGTTTCTTGCCGAGTTGCGTTCTTCAACGTTCAAACGCAAGTAATCCTTACGAAATGCCGCCTGATACCACGGCCGTACATAGGCGTAGTCAGGGTGGGCAAGCCTCCCAGATTTCTAGCATGTCTTGTCATATCGTGCTCTTGAGAGGCGGTATCTCACTTAATTCATGTGGAACCCCAACGAGATTTTGCAAAAAAAAGCTCAACTAACGGTGAATAAACTACAATAGCGGTTAAACGTTCGCAGAAGGTGGTATTTCATCAGGATCAATGACACTGGTCAACAGCTACGAAACGTTCATTACATAAATTATTATTCTTTCAGTTCCAGATCCAACGCTTTGCTCCGCAAACCGTATATTACCGCATGTGTTCATACATGTTGCTTGTCACTTAGAGCTATTCCTTTGAAGAATGTTGTTTGGTTTGAGCATTGCTTTTGCATATAATCCATGCAAGTGCGTTAACAGAAACGGGCAAAACTGTAGAAGCTTATGTGTATTTCTCACGAAACAACAAACAATATCATATTTAAAACAATTTTAGCAAATTTACAACATGGATATAGCGCTGCGTCTGTAAAAGACAAAGGGCAAGGTGAAACAACGCGAGAGCAGTCTGCAGTGTACATGGAAAACATTGCAGCAGGAAAATAGGTTACGAAACCTACAAGGTTCATATCGCCGCTTTCAATCAAAGTAAACGGTCGAAAGGCCGAGTGAACTGTGCACTGTTCTTATTCGTAAACGGCTCGCCATGAAGATCTACATGGATCGTCCAACGTTGTTACGTCATTATGCGACAGTGCTTGCCGAGGCAGTACCAGAACGTTAGTACGATACGACACAATCGCACTTTCCTGTTCTGTTATGTGCTTATGTTAGGCTTGCTTATCAGGGTGGGAGCTGGAAGGCAGCGGCAGTCAATCACAGCAAACGCTCGAAACATGAGCGTCGACAAACGAAAGTCCAGGTTAGAGCATATCTCCCAACAATCTCTCACTTAGTCTACTATTTTACGAATAATTCTGCTTTTGGAACAAAAATCCGAACTCTAACTACTTTGCGTCCAATTTTTTAAATACAATTTTAAAAGGCTGAATAAATTTTAAGATATTCGCGCAAGACATTGATTCAATAAACACGCACCAGCACACTGGATATAGTCTTAAGTGCATGCAGAAACAAAAAAAACATAAAACCATAAGCAAACGATAGATAGAACGATTCGCATGACCTCCTACACTTTACGAAGACGAACGAGTCGCAACGGCGAGTTGACAAAGATAAAAGCGAATGACTGTCCGTTTCGCCGCACACCAGGTGTGCGCCGATTCACACCTGAAAAAGTACCCTAAAATCGACATAATGTTTCTACAATACCGAACAGCACAAACAGGGCGGCAACCAGCCGATATTTTCGGGGGTGGCAAAATGATTTGACTTGTAGCTGCACTATTTTCAGGGGAAGTGACTGTCACTTGTATTTTTTTTCGTGGGGAATGATTGTAACTTGTTGAACCTAAAGTAACAACTAAACATGTTTTTGAAAATTTGCACGAGGAAATTACCCGGTTTCCTTACTGGTTGCGGGCACAGCACAGTTCAACCATCCTTGCGCGTTCGCCCACTATACTTGCACTTAAAAGTGTAAAAAACTTAATAGCAAACACCTGATTCATACATGCATAACATAAATAGGGAGACGAAAATCCAACTTTAAAAGTCTGTTTCGTCGTAACCACACTTCATTTTGCATCAACTGGCGAAGAGAACTGCATTCAGGGAACGACATGACATACGTGAATTTGTTTCATACATTTCCCACACCAGCAGGTGAGGCCAAAACATTGCCAACAACATAAAACAGAATTTTAACTTTTTTCACGACGAAGAAAATGCCTATCTGGTATCACAGTGAAAATGACCAGCACTGTATTTTGTCGCTTACTGATCATATTGATGACTGGACAGTTTCTGCAACTCATGTTCAAGGGTTTCTTATACATTATGTTCTTATCCAATGCCCACCACAGTTTGAATGGGCCCTTTCTAAAGGCCGAAAATAGTAACGCAATGCATAAAAGTGAGCGTAATTATGTGCTACCTTAAGAAATACCCAACACGCAGCAGAGTCAAAGATTCGGACCAAAGAGGTGCAGGCGCCAGTTTTAATTCGTAGAGAAACGCAAGATTGAAAAATAGTCCACATACGCAAACCTAACGGTGAATCAATGTTTTTCAACTTGTGGTGTAACAAGTAAATTTTGAAGTCAGACATCACTAAAACGCTTTGCAAAGTTGTTAACCACTGAGAGCGTCGTCATGAAAAATATACGTTTTGTGTTGCCGTGGCCACATACAAAAGACAATACATCACAGAAAAACTTTTTCCAACAATATATAGGCTATACGCAACTTCAGCTAACTTTTTTATTTTTAGCTCTGCAGCAGGGGACTCAAACATGCGGCCCACGAAAACATTTTTGCTTGAACATTGCAGTAAAATCTATTTTAAACTTTGAACCACTGAGTCAGATTCAAACACTTTGCTGACGTGTAGCGAATGTTTCATCACCAACAACGCGGCAAAGCAATAGCTTTTATGAAATAGCATCAGCCCACGGGCTTGTTTGAATGTTTAAATATCACACAGGATATCTCAGAATTACGTCGCCCAATGCTAAGCTGTTTTTTGTTTGTTGAAAAACGATGAGCAAGCGCTTTTTGTGTGAGCTTGAGCACGGTACGCAACATATTAGCCGCCCTGTGATATGGTAAAGAATGCATTACGGAGTCGAGTGAAGGACCTTACCAAAGCTCCCGCATCATGGCGCAGCACGTCGTTCGACCGTTTTCGGAAATTCGCTGAGTTTACGAAGCGCTTATTCGTAATCAAAGCCGACGCTGTCATCACCGCAAGACAATGAGTCAAAGCGGTCTAAACCTGCAGCGTCAGATCCAAGCATGTCCACGAGGGTGCACTCGTCTTCGTCGCTAAGAGGAAGGACACGGAACGGCGCTTTGCTCCATTGTTTTCGCGTCGTCCTCTCGCCCGTGTTTCGATTGACCAGAACAAAGTTTTCAATTTTCAGCACGGAAACTGGAACTTTTTTGTAAAGCATGTGCGATCCCCACGATTGCCTAAGATAGAACATCAGCGGTGCATCATTATCAAGCGGATATGCGTCTTTTAAAAAACCCTGCATCAATGCAGCGCAAAGCTAAGCGACAAAGCTGTGCAGGCGTGTGGCACGAAAATGCAGTTCGTTGGGTTTGAGTCGGATTATCTGCAGACGAAGGTTGCTGACAGCTGCAGTGGAAGAATAATCGTGGCTTCTGGCGAGTTTTCAATGTCTTATAAAACAATGTAACGCCTGTGGCGAAGAAATCTAGATTCCGGTATTATTTTCATCAAACGATTCCTGCACAAAAACTGTTTCTATCCGTTTTTTTTTTCAATTCAAAGGTGAAACCGTTAACTTCTCAGCGAGAAAAGAAGTCTTGTAACCTGTTGTTAGGAAAATCCTGTATAGGCAGTGCTCTGATAAGCATGTTGCAGATGATAAAACAAGTAAAAAAGATTATTACACCGTCTATAGATTTGATTACAGCAACTTCAGTTACAATTACGTTACAAATACTTTGTCCAATTGTAATTACTTAGATTCAACCATAATTGACTACATCGACGTTCAATACCTGATAGACGTGCCATTCTTCCAAACCGCGGTTGCATATTACAAATTTTGCACTGGTTCTGACAAAACGCTTGGTATACTTTTTAAACGCAACAAAAAATACAAATCTGACAAAACACTTTTCTCCTAAAAATTTATCATAATGTAAACTCAGACTTGACAAAAATTCGCGCAAAACTTTTATCTACAAAGTTAGTTTAATTTTACTTAAAATTTATTGACACTGTAAAGCTTTTCTCGTGGCGTTGAAAAACTTTTGTGCTAAAGATTCTTTACTTATGTAAAAAATAACACCATTAAAGTAAAAGAAATTACGTTTTGTCTGCCTAACAAAAACAACGGAAAGACTAAATAAACATTCCAACACATAGCTAAACTGTAACTAATACCAGAAAGCAAACCGATCGAGCAGCGCAGTTTTCAAATCTGAAGTACCGCCGGACTCAATGATGCCATGCTTACCCGCAGGATGGATCGCCGCAGAAAACTGATCCCACTAGTATTTCATCATTTCCTGGTAGCTGCTTAGCAAACATCCGACGTTTCACCGAAGCTGCGGACGGAAAATCTCGATCCACAATCGCGCGATGCTGCAAAGAAACAAGTTGACGGTCAAGCTGACACAAACATGCGATTCGAATTGACGAAAACACGAGAGAGAATGATCAACTTATCAATAAAATGAGCATCAACACTTAAAAAACCTTCAAAAAAACTATACATGTTTTATTTTGAGACGTTTCGGATTATTCTTAATCCATCTTCAGTCAAAAAATAAAGCAACCAATTTTTGACTGAAGTTACTTTATTTAAGAATAATCCGAAACGTCTCAAAATAAAACATGTATGGTTTTTTGAAGGTTTTTCAGTGTTGATGGAACTGTTAAGTCTATCCCAGTTTTATGCTCCAAAATGAGCATATTTTCACTGTGTAGAGAAGGAAAATGTCATCCACACTTCTTTTGTTGACTTCACCAGGCAAAGTTGCTCTTTGCATAACTTCACAACAGAACTTGCTCGTATGTAAAAGATTCGGTCAGGTCAGCATAAAAAAATAATTCTTCGGTTCACGTCTGATTCAACAAAAACAACTTTTCCGAAGTTAAAACCTGAAAAATCAACTTTTCTAAAGGGTCAGTTAAAATTTGAAACTACAATTTTTCCCAAGGGGCAGTTAAAATTTGAAAAATGCAACTTTTCCTTGGGGGCAGTTAAAATAAAAAAAGCCCCAAACTAATCCATTTGGAAACGAAGTTGAGCCTGGAAAGTAATCCAACTTTTACGAGAAAATTTTGCGTAAAAGTTCTTGCTCGATGTATTTATTCTGAAAGTTAACGATCATAGTGGTTGATGCGAAGCAAAATGCAAGAATCAGTTTCGCGTTTGTTTCCTAACAAATGCTAAATGGCCTTAAGCGTGAAAAAGTTTGGTGTTTTGAAAGTGCCTTTCGCGAACAATTTACGGTGTTTAACAGTTTGGGTCCAGACCTGCCGAAATATCATCAGGACCACCCTGCGTGATATTGATGCACTGATGTTGTTTGGAATTTCCGACTAAAAATGCTCAAAGTCATATTTCCATCAACATAAGACATGAAAAAAGCACAAATGTAACAAATCTTTAAAAAAAGTTTTAAATTCAAAATGACAAATTTTCGTCAAAGTTTCAAGTCTGCACGAATGGTTTGAAATTTGCGGCTTACCACTCACAACTGCTCGAACCGCAGCTTTAGAAACTTTTGGACACAACGTTTAAAACACCAAACAAATTAGCGTAGATTCAAATCATATTGTTGGACAGTGCTATACGCTTTGTATGGGGAATTGAAAGTAAAAGAATGGGATATGGACGCCCAACTTTGAACTAGCTGGAGAAGTTTATGTTTCGACGCTGTATAAAACAACAACATAAGCTATTACACTGACAGTGTGACAAAATTAAAGAAAAAAAACGTTTCTTACGTGGCGGAACGCGGCAAATGAATTATGATGAAACAACAAATCATTGTGTAGAAAGCCTATTTAATCCCTGTTCAGGTAAAAGTGGACCGCGTGGTACCCGAGTTTCTTCCTTTGATGCAAATTTAAAGAAAAACGTAAGAAATCTGTTCCTTTATGACTTTTCGTAACTTTCGAGGACAAATCGAATGGTGTATGACTTTATTGCAAAAATGTTGCTGTAAGCGCATAACAGGAGGTTCGGCTCTTTAAAGACGCCATGGTTAAGACCGCAACTAATGTGTTACGGGGTTGGATTATAGATTTGAGAAAAAAGCACAGTTAATCAGAAAAGGCGATCTCATTAGTCGATTGTTTAAAACTACATTAATTAAAAAATTCGAAAAACATGAAAGCAAACACGTCTCGTACGCGTTGAAAAAATTAATTTTGCACTAAATTTACTGACCGTTCCCTTGATCGTTCTCACGTGATCGGAAGTCGTCGCAGGCTTCTTGCAAGCTTTGCACAAAAGTTGCCAGACTTCGTCGCTCTTGGTGTTCCTCGATGCTGCTACAGCAAGAACCAAATCTCGCTGCTCGGCTTGGATCTTTCTGATCTGAAAAAGCAGCGGTCGCCGTAAGAATTTCAACCTGCTCGGTTATCAAGACTTTTGAACTGTTCTTCATCGAGGAAATAACGAGTAACTATCACAACGACTAAAAAACTAAACAGCAAGCTTCAAGGAAAGAGTTCCAAGAGAAGCTGAAACCATTGGATTCCAGCTGATTTTTCACAAGGCTTCCACATGAGATACAACAGATCGAGCACACGCGGTAGCTTTCACAAAAATTCAGACTCACTGCATCACTAAGTAAACACCAATGCTGTGCAATACGTGGTGAATTCAGAGCGCTACGTACCCGCTTTTCCAGTTCACTTGGATCCATTTTTCTCAACTCCTTCAAACAATCCTGAGTGAGCTGGTCGCGCGCAGTGTTGATATCTCCCTTTTCAATGAAGCTACTGTCCTTATAGGCAAGAACGTACATTTTGCTGTCCTGTGCTCGACCTCTGCCTGAAAATGAACGAATAAAAAGGATGAAAAACAAAACAACTGAAACAGGGGCTGGGCACGTCGGCACAAAACGAAAATAAGAAGACCTTATTTGTCTAAAGCAGTGGTTGTCCAACTTTTTCGATGAAGGGAGCCTAATCCAGATCTGCGATTTTGTTAGAGGGTTGCACTAAAAAAATGTAACACAAGTCAATGGACACGTTTTGTTTTACTGCAGAACGAAGTCTGTTACACAAAATATTCGAGGTGTTTTTGACAGACTGCTGTGAGCCGCACTGAGGGTGCTTTAACCGTTGTTGAAAGCCACTGGTATGAAGGTTCGCCGATGATGGATTCAAATAAACTACGGTCCAGTCTGATGGCGAGCAGCGCAAGAAAACGGCAATCACCTTTCCTTTGAACCTGAGCTACTTCACTGGTGGTGTGATTGTAAGTGACGACCAGGTTGCAGGCTCTGATGTCGATGCCTTCCTCAGCCACAGTGGTTGCAGTAATCAGCTTGCAACCTCCTTCATCGAATCTCTTCAAACGATCCAATTGCTCCGTCTTCGTCAAACCTGGTTGTTGGGCATTTCAAGACAATTTCGGCGTTCACCAAAGATTTTGCGATGAAAAACTGACCAAGTAATCGGTCTCCACAAAGACGATGCAATCGAATATACAATGTTAGCAAATCTTTTAACAGGAAATCGGTTTCAGGTAACTCTACGCATCCTCAGGCCTGAAAATTGCAAGCAGAGCTCGCGGGCAGGGATGTGGAACCGGAGCCAGAGCAATTTTAGATGACTGGAGCCGGCGCCAAATATTTTTAGATGGTGATGTCTGAAATTTGGGTTCCGGTTCCACAGTCCTAGTTTGTGGGACAAGCAAGCTGTGCAAATAATGGAATGTTTTTCACTTTTCAAGGGTTAAAATCGTTCTGGAGCCGGAGCCAAAAACTCCTACATGTTGAAGCCGAAACCGGAGCCAAAAAATTTAGATGGCTGGAGCCGGGGCGTGAAATTTGAGTTCCAGCTCTACAGCCTTGTGTACGGGTGAAACGCTTGTTAGTGTAAAAACTGGCTGCGCTGCAATAATCGTTTCACAGCCCAGTTGAATCCACGGTAAGTTGTTCCTCACCTCCATCGTAGCCTCTCGCACCGGACCCTGTCAGGAACTCCGGATTTAACTTCAAGCCGCTCATCGACGGGTCGTCGCTGATGCAAACAACCAGAGACTGAGCGATTTCTCGCGTCCGCGCAAAAACAATGCAGCGCGAGTCCGGCTTGCGCGTGAAGTGGTCTCGCAGTAGAACAAGTAGCCTCGCGAGTAGAGGGCTAGGCGCGTTCGTGGCGAGAGACGCAACTCCTGCAAAAATGGTCAATCGTCATATAGTAGCTGCAGCGTAGAGTGGCTCATCAGCAGTTTTCAGCCCATTTTTAAAAGTTAACGGGTTTTCAGGTAACGCGGTTTACGTCAAGGGTAACCGCCTTAAAACGTTCCGTTGCAAAAAGTTGAAATGTTTTTATAAGCTGCATACTTTCCACATAGGAGATCTGCAGAGTTTCAACCTATTTTCAGCGTGCATTTAAGTAACTGTGCCAGGCACGGTGATTTACGTCCAGGTCCAAGTAAGCTCTTTTCTTATCAACGAACAGTAAAAGCGAATCCAACGTAGAGCAACTCACGAATAGTACAGATAAATACCCTGACCTGATACAGTTTTTGAAAGTTAAAGCATGTTCAAATATTTGTTAGAACTTATGTGACAAATCGTTTGTCTTGTGCCGTCCGGGAGGCAAGGTACCGATTGCACTAAAATTTTACTACACCATCACGCAAAAGGTTCAGGAAAGACTGTCGAAAAGCATGCAGAAACTTACTGCATCATCGTTACACAGCGACTGAAGTCTGTTTAACAAACATTGCAGCTGGTCAGTTTTCAATCCATAGCTTGCACACACTAGTCTTTTCAAGGGTAGCGAGTCCCAGCAGCTAACTTTGCGTTTAAACAAAGCACCAGCATAGATTTGTACACCGTCTATGAAAATAGACGGGTACATTGCCACAAGCAGGTGCAGTGCTAAAGAAAAACTGTATGGATAACAGATCACTTAAACAATCAACATGCGTGAAGAACCCCACACAGCAGGTGTCGTGGCACACCATGCAATGAGCTCATTGTGCGTTTAACGCTATACATAGAGGGTGCTTACCGTAGACATAACAAGTACATCAATTTCGCACAGTTCAGTTTCGTGACAAGCATGCTTGCAGTTCAGGTTAGGCATTCGATTTTACTCTCACGTGTCGAACTAAATTTTTGACCGAGAAGTAACCAATTTAATTGGCCTTATGCTTAAGCCGCGCTAAAATGAAAAGCAACGCGGGTAAGGTACGTTTTTTTTCAGCTGGTAGTCATAGCCCAGGGTTTTGGGCAACAAGATTATCCCGCTCTTGCTGCGGCAGTGCTTCTAGTAGACCAGGCTCTGGTGACTCCTGCTCGTGCACCGACACCAATGCAAATAAACGACTTGAATTGAATCTTAGTATGTATGGGCTGGAAAAGGTTGCTGTGTGCTTGTGTTCCACTGCGACTGATTGAAACAAGGTAAAACTCAGAGTTGCATGTATATCAAAGGTGGGGTTGTAACGAGTTCACACAGGCAGCGTAATAAGAAAGGCCGAGTACTTTTTTGCTATTTTCTCGAGCGGTGATTGATAAGGCGTTGTTTGTCTGGATAACAAGGCGTAGCTGACCGGATGGTACTCGACACGACAAAACAGGAGCGCAACAAGGTAGGGGTAAAACAAGGTAAAAAGTCAGTACACAGCAAACGTATTTTACAAAAACATCAACTGCAGCTTTATCGCTCTGTGGTGACAAATCGGGAGCTTTCATACACTCACGGTTCCCACACATTTTCAAAAACTATTTTCCATACTTTTTCAATACCTTTTCACTTCCAAATTAAAAGACTTTAATGCATTATTAACTTTTTCCATACTTTTTCAATACTTTATTTACATTTTGGCCAAATTCAATACTTTTTCAAGGTTTTGAAACCCGATTTCAAAATTCAATACTTTTTCAATACTTTCAATACCGCGTGGGAACCCTGTACACTGCACAGCTTTCAGGTTTTAAATCGGTGTTTACTCCGATCCTCACCTATGTTCATGAATCTTGCGTAATGATTGAAAGTATACTATCCCAAGTGCAAGCGGCAGAGATGGGATTTTTGCGAACAATTCACAGTGGGACACTTCGCGACAGAGCGTAGCTGTGAAATTCGTAAAGTCGTCAGTGTCGATCCACTTCATCGAATAGCGAGATCCCAGCTACGTTGGTTCGTCCATGCGTCCAGAATGTCCCACGAACGATTGGCGAGGCAAATCCTGCTGGCTACGCCCACGGGAAAGCGGCCCAGAGGTCATCCAAGGACCAGGTGGAGTGAATACATCTCCCGCCTTGGTGTGGAGAAAGCAGAAGTATGAGATTGCTGTTGACCGTGAGTTATTTCGAGTCTTCCTAGGGCTGCTGTCCTCGCGAGCCTCCGCAGAGGAAAAGCGGGTAATAACGTGATTGACTGACTGAATGAATGAATCAACTGCGTTCAATGTTTTTCTCAGGGCTTATCAAACAGTAAGTGCCACTGAATGAGCAGTAATTGCATTAGCTGGCTGGCACACGAAAATAACCATTCTGATCAGAGAGGCCAAAGATCGCAACAACTTCACCGGAGAAATGGCCACTGGTGCGACGCGACAAAGCATTAGCGACGGAAACTTACAGGTAACAAGGAAATTTTGTTGGCACATTGGGTTACTTGACCTTTTGCTAACCTTTACTTTCGTAGAGCTCCCGTAGCTTTTGCTTGCTAACATTACCAACGGTAGAGTCGTCGAACAGTGTCTTGTCGATGTAATAGCTGGCGTCTGAAGGCCGGACGTGGTCGTTTATCAGCAACGCGTCGTTGTAAGCCTGCAACGATAATATCTCATCGCTTTTAACACACCTTTGTCGGGCGATTATAGCAGGCTAGTGGAAGGATTCATATCAGACATCCAAGTTAAAGGTTCACGAAAAACGCAAAAGCGTCTGAAAACCACGTCTCTCCGTAAGTTTCGAAGCGGCACAACAACACACACGCAAGTGTTGAATAACGGAGGACTCATACACATGTATGCGTTAACAAGGATGGCGCGGTGGTAAGCGAGGATAGTTCTACAGCCAAACACGCATTTCAGACGGAACCAGTGGGAAAATGCTCCAGACGCTCAATTTCAGGCGATGTTGTAAGTTTTACTGAAAAATACTGTGTATGTAGCTGAAGGTCAGGATGTACGAAGTTAACCGAGTCCAGACAGACTAGTGCATAGCGGAATGCCTACACCGAAAGAAAATTTTATAGGGAACCAAGCCTTTTATGAAAAATCTTTTCATGCATTATCTACCTTTTGCTAAGATTTCTTGGACCGTTCGCTTATGAGGCCGATGAAGTGAATGACGTACGACTATACGACGGATACAGTCAAATAACTTACAAACCACCGATTAACAAGCCGTGCGTGGAGATATCGCTCTGAATAAAAGATTATAGGAACTATGAATGCGATAGATGCGAACTGTGAATGCCTATCACAACAGATACGCAACACACAATTTGCCATCCAAAGAGTTAAAATATTTTCAATGCATCGTTAAAACGACTTGAAAGCGCATTCACACGTTCCACTTGTGACGCAACATGAATCGGAGCTGTAATGAACAGTCCGAGGAACTCGTCAATTTGGAAATCGAGCACAACTACAGTTTTGAGGGCATCTTATCCAACACTCACGGAATGTTAGCACGTCACACCGAATGTTGAGAAAGCGTTATTCGAAACTTGAGTGGCGACTTTGGAGATATCGCCACCTCAAAAACGTCAGGACCTGATTTTTGTTTCGCCACTGCTCAGATCTAGCAATCACAGCTACAAAAAAGACGAAGACAACTCTACGTAGTGTGACGAAATAATGCTTCAACAACGCTGCTCGAAAGATAGAAGTGACTTGCGGGTAAGTGTTTTCGTGGCTTCGCCTTGTAACGCGCGTGAAGACGACTACCTTTTTAAACTCATTGTTCAAATTTAACCCCGTGCAACGACCGGGGCAAAACGTTACATCTAGTGTGTTAAGCGCTTTGGCAGTGTGTGGTGGCACGACTCTAGCGTGTCGTCACCAGTGGGCAGTTTCCGGTACGTTTCAGGCCGAACTTGTTTACTGAATGAGTCGTTCGTTTTGATACAATAAGCTTTAGAAATAAAACATTTCCGAATGCAGCAGCTTTCAATTATAATGAAAAAACGTGGGCAATAAATGATTGCAAGCTGCTGAGAAACTTCTACTTCAGCAAATATTCACACGGAGATGATAGGCTTATTGCATTACAACGCATGTTTAAAAATAAGTGACCAAACAGAATTTCATGTCGCAGGCGAGTTGATCTTTTACATTTTGTGATTAAAAGTTTTAATTTAGCAGACAAAATGGCACTTATCGCCATAATCGAGATTGCCTAAAACTGGTTACTTTTCCGTAGACGCCACTGAGTGAATACTGTCACTGGTCAATGGCCATTCTCCAACGTTTGGTACAAAAGATATTCTCTTTCAGTGCCAGAGTGCGTCCGTTTATTTCCTTAAATCATTTAGCAAAAATGTTTCGGTGCAAATAGATCTATGCAAATCAACTACCAACAGGCCTGTAGCCACGGGGGGAATTCGGGGGCAATGACCCCCAATTTTTTTAGTGTCCCCCAAATTTTGTTGTGCCCAGAAAATTTTTAAAAAACATGCAATAAAAACAACTCTTGCTCTCTTAAAAATTTATTTTGCCCCCAAACCTTAAGTCCTGGCTACGAGCGTGATTACAAATGTATGTAGATATGCAAGGCAACCGTAAGTGCAATAAAAACGAAGGAATCCGTCAAATTTACACGCAAGTGAACGGCGCAGATGTGCAGTTTCCGACTTAGGTCGCTGTCCTCGAGCAAAATGCTTTGCTTGTCAAAATCAACAATTGCCTGCTCGTAATCTTGACTTCCGTGTCTCAGCGGTACTTCGAACTTCACACTGTCTTTCACAACTGCAGCAAACACAAAGAAAAATATAAAGATTTCCGAGCAGGCGGTCAATACCGATCAAGTTATTGTCAGTTCATTTTGGGAGTCTCTACAGCTAAGAGAATGATGGAAATCAACAAACGTTAGTCTCGCAAGTAGAAAAGTACCATTTTCATTTAGCGACAAGAGACGCCGAACGGCTTCTTCGATCTCATCCATTACGACGTTGATCGCATTTGAAAACGCATCGTTTGCTGGTCGGCTTACAGATATTGTATCTGAAACACACAGAAAACAAAACGACTACTTTCAAAACCATTTCATGAGCTTTGACAAAGTCCTGTATTTAGAGCAGTGGTTCTCAACCTTTCCGCTGAAGGGAGCCTAATCCAGACCTACGACTTTGTTAGAAAGCCGCAGTACAAAAATTTTAGCACAAGTCAATTGACACATTTTGTTTTATTGCAGAACCAAGTCTGTTGCACAAACTATTGGCGGTTTTGTTAAAAGACTGCTGAGGGCCGCACAAAGGGTGCTTGGGAGCCGCATGCGGCTGTCAGAACAGTGGTTGAGAACCACTGATTTTCAGTTCCGCAAGCCATGTGTTTAGTGTCATAGCGTCTACCACGAGCACAAAATGGACTTCTTGTCACCGCACGCAAATCGCAAGTGTCGCACCTACCATTAGAATGGTGAAAAGTGTTTGCGTGTGCGCGGGGATTTCCACGCAAGTGCCCGAGGGGCGCTTCTATGTTTTAACTCAACTGAAGCCAGGTCAACTTTTACGTAAATTTTAGCTTACTACTGGAACACGTTTCCCTGATGTTTAATTGTCAGGATCACTTGTTTATCACAAACTCCGAGTTAAGATCAATTCAGCGCATTCGCGATAACTCGCAGTTAAGAATATTTGCTGACCGAATTTTCCCCGGCTGTCGTACTGATCGAGCTCTTCTCTGTGCTTCAGCACTTGTACTGGAGCGAATGTTACATCCAAATTGCCAAGCAACTTCATGATGTACTCCATCGCTTGCTCTTGTCTTGACGCTCTACCAGAACCAGGGGAAGCGGTCAAGCCGACAATCTGCACGCAGTGAAGAAAAACAATACTGCAACAAAGGTGTTAGAAATCAAAACAGTCTATGGCAGGGATCTCAAACTTAAATTGTTACGAGGGCCAAATGAGGACCTATAAAGTAACCTGTGGGCCGCATTATGACGCTGACGCAACAATGGCAGTACCTGAACCTTATTGGAAACAGTTTTACATGGATGCACTTTATGCGAGTCGCCTGGATTTCACTTGAAGACGTTTGCTAAATGAATTGCTTGTAGAAAATTAGTCAATGCTTCTCTCGATACTTTCTCTACTGAAATGTGAACCTCACTTCGACTGCTTTCGCTCACCAGTGTTTCACAACCATAGTGATTTAACCCAGTAAAGATGTGTCACTACCAACAAAAAGAAACGGCAACATGTTTTTGTTTCCTTTCAATTGCAAGCGATTGCCAAATCATCATGGTTATTTGCATTTTGAAAAAATATACCAACGGTTTGACACAAACTACAATCTACTTTCAACATAACGCTGATTGGTTTCTCAAAGCCTAAAGCTAGTCATAGTAGAGTCAGTGAAATTTGGAATTCGACTTTACACATGTTTCCACATTTAGACTAGTGTTTCGCAGCGTCTCAGCCAACCTTATGAAGGCATATGTCATGGCGGAACATCACAGTCATAATAAAACGCTTTCCAACAAAAAGTTCTACTTAAATCAAATCCAGTTACAGAAATTACCTGGGGTAGCCGTTTCGAGTTCATGTGTTTTATCTCAAAATAACGGTCCATGATTTGTTTGTACGGATGTTCTTTCATTGTATGATGGCACTCGTCGAAAATTAGCAAGCTTATGTCTTGTAGATCAAATTCTTTTTGCCTGGAAAGCAGGTCATCAATATTAATATCTTTTTTCAAGACCAAAAATAAACATTCCATTCCCGAACTTCATCCCCATGCAACTACCTCAAGTTTTACAAAAACTGGTTGTTTTTTTTAAAACGGGAGATAACAGTTGTGGATTCATTATTTGATATTCGGCCGACCGTTAGCCTTACAGCGCAATCAGGTCTGAAACAAAACAGTCCCGAAAGCACAAAGCAGCTGATTGGTCGGTTTCCTTAAATGATTTTTGTTTCAGTGAATCGTGTTGAATTGGAAATGCGCAGGAATTTTTTCGAGAAAAAAGATTTGCTCGACTTTATGAATTAGCACACACAAATTAGCTCATCTACTCAAGCAGTTTCATACGTCAGAGTGTTGAGCAGGAGTTGATGAGTCATAACAAGCACTTGGTTTATTTCGAGCAGCTTAGCAACAGGAACGCTTGCCTCGTTTCCACCGCTTACTTGCGCTAGCCCAATGTCTTCACCCAAGTACCTGAGATAAAAACGCAGTGAAAAAACAAAAACTCTTCCCTTTCTTGGGGAGCAAACTTGAACCAAGCTGCTGAACAGTTTAGGATGCATCCGGAGTTTATAAAATAAAACGTTGCATGAGCGCAGAAGTATTGCTTGTATACCCTACAGGTTGCATTTTGAGAAAAGACTAAAGTAATATTTTGTTATATGCTTTCAGTGTTTTCTTAACACAATTTTAAACAAAAAAGACATCCATCCAAAAAAGAAAAATGCAAACCTTTTGAATGTAGAATACTGCTGCTGGACAAGGGGAACCTTTGGGACAAGGAACACGACTTTCTTGCATCTTTCTGACTTTAAGTGTTCTTTGCAAATGTAAACAGCAACGTGGGTTTTACCCGTACCTGACAAAAAATCCCGATGTCATCCTGAAACCTGTTGCCTCTGTTTTTGTGCAAATAACGGCAAAAACAAAAAATACTGTTGCAAAACAACTATGGATTATTATAGGAACAATATACAGGCCATGCAGAAGCTTTGCCGACTGAACTGATATAGACGTCTGAAGGTGAAGGGTCATTTGCAAAATGCGCAATAGCAATACGGTGCATCATATATGCAATGCTTTGGTATGCTCCGCATTTTTAAGCATGTACCGGAAACACAGACGTATTTAATCATCAAACAGATGATATAACCAAAAAGCTTTCATCACAACCCGAGCAATAAATAGGTTGTTGGAGAATGCAATCACATGTTTCATCGCCAGCAGCACAGAGACACACGCATTGACGCACCTGTGGGTGCCACGATGACGCAATTGTTCCCGGAAATGCCGGGTCCGGCGAGCTCCAACTGATAATTCCTTAGATTCAGGTCGTGTGTGTTGGCATCTGACTCGGAAAAGTGATTGCTTGTCGAGATCGAGTCGACATTGTACGAAGCGCTGGTGCCAGCAGCATCTCCTGTTTTGCCTGCAGGTATCGCATTCACACGGTACATATGTGACATTTTCCCGTTCCACAGTCAGTTTGGGTCAGTTATAGATGTGGATTAAGCAGTCCACATTTTACATGAGAAAAGTTGAAGTGAAGACAGAAAAGCCGAAAAGATGTAAAAAATAATTTAATATCGGCGTACTGCTCACACAAAAAGAATTTCGTTACTCCAGGCACACTGCTATGCTCATGCGCAAGGCCTATTGACGCTGTGTCAGCGACACTTAATGAAAAGCGATCTTTTGCATCTATCTGCAGAAATGCTGCCTTGTTATTTTTTTAATCAAACATCCAGAAATTTCGGACTATTTTTTTGAACAAACTTCCATCAGCTAACTATGAATGCTACTAAATTAAAATGCCAAGCAAAGTCGATGCAACTTTAACAAAAGCTTAAACAAGTTTTTTCATGCTTCATTATCATAAATCACAGTTTGCAACGCTTAAAACTGCGAAACTGCTGATAAAGTTTGCAGTCGTTGAAAATATCGCGTAAAGCACAAGCGTGCAGTGGCACAAGCATCCACTAGAATTACAAAAATAACTGCGTTTTTCTTTGAATTTTCCGATCAATTGTAGAATTTTTTCTTCTGTCAAGTCCAAATATTTGGATACTTGACAAGTTGACTGCTACCAACTAGGGTTCTCTTCGCTCGCTTTTGGAAGTGTAAGTTGTATCAGAAAACCAGGTCTTGCCTCAAACTCACACTGCGTTAGTTGCGCGATGCATAGTTTTACAACGCGTGCATGGCTTTACCAACACGTTTGCTACACTATAAGGAATAGTTTTTCCTGATTTTCGTGGCCAAATAATAGTTGGGTGAAACTTGTGCTTTCTCAAAACGGCCAACTTATACAAATCTCCTACTATTGGACTGAAAATAACCACTGATGTTTCTACGACCACGTTTGCTTATTTAATGCATGTGAACACATCATGAACTAATCAAAAAGTAATAAGAGTATTTATTAAGCACGCTATCACGGGCATTTGTCTGTAATCTCTGACATGAAACACATGGTTGTTTGCCTAAACAATTATTTTAAACTGGCAAGAGAGCAAACGTTACAAACACATTTTAAAAACACTTACCATCATTAGTTACAACATCGATTTGTTTTGGAGAAGTTTCATGAGAAACACATTGAACGTTCGTAGCCTTAATCGGAGAAAATTCGTTGCAAAAATTTCTATTCAGGTATGCTGAAGTTCCCGAAGCAGTTGCGCTTTTGATTTTAACCTCTGGACAGCCAATGCCTTTGATCAACTTTGCAAGGTGGTTCAGCCCTATAAACACTTAACTTTAGAAGAAAATTAAAATAAGTAGAATAGAATCTGTACCAAATATTGAATTGATAAAAATATATTTTAAACAAGAAGAACAGCAGTAAAAAAGATGCAGTATGCAGTTTTGTTGATGGTAGTCTACGTTCAGTAAACCATAACACATTGCACTGCAAGTTTCAGAGAGACATAGAAATAAACTAACCAATCTAATAAACTGCGATCTTCATTTTTAGGAATTCACAAGCGAAAGGTTTTTAAGCCAAGGCCTTAACTGCAGTGCTGTCAAGTGCATATTTTAATAATTAACGCTCAAAACTCATTTCTAAAGCAAAGCAAAAGTTGCTTTTGTCATGTTTTAATACAGCTTACCTGATATATGAGATCATATAAAATATTGGAACAAATGTATCAGAAGCTGAATTTCAAGATTTCAACCCCTGCAGGCACATGGCAAAGATTAATGACTAACACAAAAAACATGCCTTGCTGCTGGGTGTTAGAGAACTCAAGACCAAATTTCACCCATAGGCCTTTGCTTGCAATTTACAGGACTGGAGATGCATTAATTATACGAAATTGATTTCCTAGTAAAACAATTTACGAGAGGATATAGCTGTGTTCCATGTGGTGAAGTGTCGCTGAAATGTGGATATGTACATTCTCAATCATCGAAAAGTTCAAAAGTAAAGGTCAAAAAAACATAAATTTGGCAATTTTACTCTAACTCTTGAACCAGAAACACTAGAAACCTGGTTAATGCTCAAAAGACTTGCATGTTAGCCTAGTTTCCAATAAAAACTTGAGCGAAATGCTTCCATCTAGCGGTTGGGCCCAGGGCCAGGTAACCTGAGCCAACATGGTCAAAAACCTATCCCACGTATGATGTCACCCACAACAAACCGAAACCCACAACCAAAACTTTTTTTCACTGCAAACTAGAAAACTCACCAATTCTTTTGAGGGTTTGGATAGCTCTCTAGCACAATCGACTGGGGAATTATGGAGTTGCAAAATGGCATGAAATTATCGGCTCAATGCGTGATTTTAAAGTAGGATATTCTTGTACACCAGCTGCCAATATGTTAAATATACCCCAAACCTGCACTCAGATCTAGCAGACTGACAATCGGCCTGTTAGCAACAGGTGGGAAAATGTGACATATCTGGCTGTATCATAAGTGGGTGGATGTTTAATTTGTTGTAAAATATCCTTAATTTTATTGACCAACTGTTTTGGAATTGGACACATGTGTTTTTTTGGCCACACAATCTATATAAGTGTTGTTACAGGCACTTATGTTTCATGCTTCAAGCATTAAATATTTTAAATCTTTATTTGCATGCATGTTTGCAAGTCTGAAAGCAAAAGTAACGCACACTTTATTTACATAGTTCTGACATGCATCACATACACAAACTTGTGGCACTATAAGCTTGATGCCAACTAGAAAACAAAGCATTTAACAAATTGTATTAACACTTTTAAAAATGTAACTTCAAGTCAATTTTATAATTTTATTTGAAAAAGGCAACTGTAATCTAACAACACCGCCTGAATTTTAAAATTTGTAATGCAGGTATAGGTGCTAGTTTTGGACATACTTCAATGGCAGATAATACCTTGCCCAATTTTTAAGAATAGCATTTTGGGCTTCAAATTGGATTTTCGAAATACTCAATTACAAAAACAAAGCAAAAAAGAGTTTTAAAAAAGATTGATTCAAGATGAGTGTCCCTACAACACAGGAACACTGTGATCTATAACTTTGATGATAAATGTGGCAGAATCTAAAGTCCAGTAGCAAGTAAATGCAATATGTCCCAGCTTACATTTTTAATGAATAAAATTTAAATGTGAAAACAATCAAGGAAAACTTCTATGAAGAAGGAATTTCCCTGTCGAAGATAAAGAAAAAGAGTCAAAAAATATCTTCAACAAATTCTGAGACACACTTTTCATATTCACAAAGAAAAAGACTGACTTAACAAGTTAACACTGGAGCGAGCAGATGGCTGAGCTTGACCAGTACCCTATTTTTAGGTTCAGGTCTTGATCAGTTAGTTGCTTGCCATAGAAAACAAGCTGCAGGTGACATAGAAATGAGGTCAGAAACACTTGTAAAACAACGTGAGCTACACAATTTCTGTTTTGGGAAAATACCAACGATTTTTTGCTGTTCAGTTCATTTTTAGCAGAAATCTTTTCAGATGTTCATCACATAATATGCCTTTATAGACCTTTTTTTGGATGTGAAATGACTCAATTGGGCATTGGGCATGAACAGTATTAAAAAGTTTCCATTACCCAACTTCCACACTACCATGATTTATGGCTACCCTACTTGACACCCATGTCAACAGTTGAAAGAAGCACATCATGTTGAGCCAATTAGTTGGGTGGCGATTGTCCATTTATTTAAACATTTAATGGCTGATATAAATATGCCTATTTCAGTAAAAAGTAAAATAAAATAAGGCACTTTACTGCAGTAATTTATATAATGATGAAGATTTTTATGAGCTTAATTCTAAGTAAAACAAAACACTGAAATGACTCTGGATTATGCTTGTTGAAACAAAAAAAAATTAGAATATGCTTGATTTTCATGAATTATACTAAGAGTGTAGGTTCATCTTAAAAACAAACACCATTTTAGTTTTACCAGTCAGATTGCATTTCCTTCAACACACGTCAAAAATGAAATTAAAAAACAAAAATATGTCATTATAACATAATCTTGAGTACTCTGTTTTCTTCAGCACAAAACACAAATCAAGCAGTAGTGTGTAATTTGTAATTAAAAAATGGAAGTACAAAACCTTTAATTGCAAGTAAGATTCAGCTGCACCTGACTTTTCAAGAGCTTAAAAAGCAGTTGAATGATTTTGTTTCAGGCCCACAAATACAACTCACCGATAGCTTCAAGCAAGTCCAGAAATATATCACACCAATTATCATCTTTCTTGCCCAACAGAATATCTAATAAAATTTCTGACCTTTCTTCCGCACATATAGCTTCAACAACTTCAAGATCATCTGCATGAAATGCAACATCACTATCAAAAATGACCAGCACAGTTATACAATTTGCCAGTCAAAAATATTTTCTATGAGTCATGCACGTGTACACAGTTGTGCAACTAGCCTGGCAAAAAGGGGTCTGTTGCATTTCAAGAGCAGTTTTGATGATATTTTCAGAATAAAACCTAATTGTCTACAGGTGTCTTTAAGAGCCGATCAAACTTGGCTAGTAACTTAACATAACTACCTATTTGGATAGTGGTATCAGTCACATCATCAAAACACTCAATGAAAGATTTCCAGGTTACCACTGGTCATAGCGCATTTATTACATCACAATCCATTTTTGTTCCTGTGAATGTGGTGCTGAAAAGATACATAGCTTGTCAAACAATCAGCAGGTGGCTGCAGTACAGCAACAAGCTCTGTTTATCCACATGTGCTTACACTTATAAAATTGATGCTAACAATCAGCTGCACAACTGTATCTATGGAGTGCTCTCTATAAAGATTGTTAAAAAGTCATCAATAGCATTACAAGAAACATTACCAAAAGCAGGCAGAAAGGCAAGCTGTGTTTCCTGCATAATAAATGTTATTCATCTATCAAAAGAAGCACGTAAGAGAACAAATAAGCCAAAAGAAACACAGAACGCAAGATAACAAACAAAAAAGACAAACAAAGTTTACCACTTGAGGAAAAAACACAGCGATTGAGAAGATGCTCAGGTGGAAAATAATTCTATGCCTTAGCTTGGCAAATTCCAATTTATATATATCATGTGCTTTTATTTAGACACTTCAATGTTAGTGACCCAATTGGTAACCCAAAAGATGAAACATTGAATCGTATTTGAATAGGGGCTGAGGATGTGTAGTTTTACGTGAAGTCGATTTCCTGTTAAAAATTTGCTGACCAAGTCCATGCTTGCCTCCATTGTGGAAAGTACTTGTTTGTTGAACACTTGAATGTTTTACAAATGGGCCTTACATGTGTATCATAATTACTGAAAAACATCATGTTGCATAATGTGTTGCTTTTTTCAGATAGATTGAATTTCAATATGATGTGTTTGTAGATCTCCAAGCTGAAATACAATAACTTAAAGGCTGTATGCAAAACTATAGTACAATAATTTGAGTATATTTAGATTTAATGTTTTTTGTTTTGTACATCACACTGGATGCAAAAGCTAGATTTATTTCAATATGTTTGAGTTGTACTGACCACTTCACCTTTTCATTGATAACAACACCTAGATATTTTGTAGAGTGCTCATGCTAAAGTTGATGGTTGCCTAGTTTAAGCATGAATTGCTTTGCTACATTAACTTGAAATTTCTTTCGTGTCACAAGATACATTGATTTAGAATAAGTTACAGATATCATGAATTTTGAGTAAGGGTCATTCCATGTCAACTGTCCTGGCCAGTCAACCCACCATCACAGTTTTCCTCGAATTTGATAAGCAGCTAGAACTTTTCATGCTGATTCCAACAAACTACATTTTTTGAAATTGGTTAAGGTTTTGCGAAGTTATGGACCATACACAATGACTACTTTTTGTGGTCAATCAAGCATAAAGACTAATAAGAAACCCATTAACTAACTTCAAATATAAATCATTCTTACTGTAATGATTTAATTGTTGTAAAAGCTTAAAAAGAGGTTGCCTCAGGTGTCTTACCTTCACTTGTGAACAAAAATTTCAAAGAATCCATGTGTTTACCCCAATTTTGGGTAAAGAAAATGGGTATTCATCAAAATCACTTATAAATGCATGACATAAATTTTGAATGGTAATAACCCAACAAGCACACCTGCTATTGGCATGTGCAGTACATCATCTAAAAGCTCCCTTTAAGGAGATTGCAGTCTCAAAATATCCTCATTTCTTATTTAATTAAATATTGCCTAAGGATTTCAGGAGATTTCCATAACTTTTTTGCTTTTATTGGCCATAACTTTCGAACCAGAAACGTTAGGAAGCCAATCAAAACCCCTAAGGACTCAGCTTGGTTTAGCTTGGTTTTGTTTCCGATAAAAGATAGCTTGGTTTTGTTTCCGATAAAAGTTAGAGTAAAAAAATCAGGCCCTGGGTGCCAATGGCTCTTTGCATTGGCACCCAGGGCCTGATAACGTTATCCAAATATGTATGAACTTACTCCCATTATGATGTCAGATAAAAATAAAAATCCAAAACTTTCTAATTTTTTTTAGAACTGAAACTACAAGGCTTTCCGAATCTTTAGAGCGTTTGAACAGCAGTCTAACTCAATCGGATGGCAAGTTATGCCCTTCAGCCAAAATGGCCAAGGTTACCTTTTATGGGACTTGATTTTTTACCAAAATTTAGGTTTTTGAGTCATAATTTGAGATCCAAAATTTCTAAAAAGCCAATCAAAGGCTCTAATGACTCGAAGTATTGCCTAGTTTTTAATAAAACCATGAGTCAAAAATTGGCTCATTGGGTTGGCACACAGGGCCCAATGACCTCGACCAAAATGCGTGAACACATTCCCATTATGATGTCACCCACAAAAAAACAAAACCCCAACTTCCAATTTTTTAAAAGATATAAATTGCAATACTTCTCACATCTTTAGAGGGTTTGAACAGCTCATTAACTCAACAGGCTGGCAAGTTATGGTTGTGCAAAATTCAGCAAAAAAAGTGGCACACACAGGACTGAAAGGGTTAAAGTGTAACTACATTGAAATCTTAGGCAAAAATTTTGTGGGATTTTTTTTCAAAAAAACAAAATAAGCAATGAGGATATTTTGAGACTAAAATCTCAAATACTGTATTTACTCAATTGAGCCTCTGAGATACTTTAGCATACTAGCACATTTCGCATTTAATTGGCAACCTTGGTAATGATGCTTACACCACTACAACCGCCTTCTATTCATCATAATCCTTCCTGTGATGGATGTGCATGTGATCCTGAAGATAATAGAATGTGAAAAGGAGTTGATTCGACAAAACGTAGACAAGGAAAGACTGAGCATCACCTATACATTTCGGTAAGGTAAGAAATAAAAAATGTATACCAATCTTGATCACAAGCCATACAAAATGATGAAAAAAAATTTATAAGCCGTGGCTTACAAGCGAATAAATGCAGTATATCATACACCGGTGTTGATGGTGTTAAACAGTCAATTTCACACATAACATCTTCTACAGATGTCTTCATCTATGAAAATGTTGATGTGCAACAGTGATTGGAAATTGAAAAAGCTGAAGAAAGCAGGTTATTTTTATAGTTCAGGGATAATGTTGCAAAAGTATTGGTTAGAAATGTGAGCTATGTCTGGAGGGTTGTTTAATCCTTTCTTTGCTTCTTTGACAAAGTTTTCTATGAGAAATTTAGTCCTAGGGTAATTAGCAAAGATCTTTGGAATCATTTTTAAGTAATGATGTTTGTTGTTAATAATAATTTTGCTTGGTAGCTTTGATTGTTCTATGAAGTTATTTCCTATATCGTTCATATACAACATATTCAGGTATACCTTAGTTTTTCCAAACTTTCGAATAAAGTTTATTTTTCATTGTTATAGATTTCAATAAGGCTCTAGTCACCATGGGCTTTCAAAAACTTGTTTATGCTTTTTTGAAACATTATACAAAGGTGCATGTTTGTTAACACGTTCGATGACAACGTACGAATATGTCGTACTTTGAAATCAGCTTAAAATCAAGCAGTTTTCACGTGTCTTAGCGATGACATAACTCCTCCGCAGATTGTGCTGGAGAGCTGTTAAAACCTTCAAAAGACTTGGCAAGTCCCCGTGTCTGCAGTGGAAACAAAATGGAAAAATTTTTGGTTTATGGCAGTGATTCCCAAAGTGGGTTCCATGGAACCCTGAGGTTCCATAGACAAATCTATAGGGTTCCATGAGCTATACATTCCAGTTTTAAGCAAAAACTGCCGATATGTCTTCCTATCACTATTTTCTGGGGAAGTTTAAACTATTTTCTGGGAAATCTAAAGAACTTCCTGTTGCTATTTTCTGGGGAGGTTTAATTGAACAATATGAGAAATTAGCAAAACAAGCTATGCAGGAGCTCTTGCCGTTAGCATCAACGTACTTATGTTATTATGAATCAGGTTTTTCCTGATATGCACAAACGAAGACCAAGTATCACGCCAGATCGGACGCTACATCAGATATACGATCAGCTATTAAGCCAAAGTTTTCAGAATTGTTGCAGTCCAGAAAACAAATACACTGCTCTCACTAAGACGTGTTTGTTGTTGAATTGTTTATGCTTTTTGGTTACCTTTATTGTGTTTAATTTTGTTTACAGTACGAAACCTTAATAATGGCAATTTGGGTGAAAAAGCGTTTATGTTTACTTGGCAGTTCTGGTGAGGGTTCCTTGTCCACTTAAAATAACCTTGCAGTGTTTCGCGGTTTAGGGTTTCAGGTTTTTTGTGAGGTTCCCAAAAAGTTTGGGAACCACTGTTTTTTTGTGAGTAATGCCATAAGTAAGGTAGGATTTAGGCCATTTTGGCTGATGTTACCTGGCCTAGGGCCCAATGTCTAGTATTTCGCTCAAGTTTTCACTGGAAACTAGGCTAGAATCCGAGTCTTTTGAGCCTTTGATCAACTTTTTATCATTTTTGGTTCAAGAGTCATGATCTGAAAACAAAATAATTAATTATCTAATTAGTGGATTAATTACTTATTTTGATGCTTTCAGGTCATAAATTTTGAGCCCGAAAACTTAGCAGGTTATCCAAAGCATCAAAAGACTCGGATTTTAGCCTAGTTTCCAATAAAAACTTGAGCAATATAGTACCATCTGGCGGTTTGGGCCCAGGTCCCAGGGCCAGATGAAGTGGGTAAAAAAGGCCTAATACTATTCCACTTATGATGGCACTCACAAAAAATCCAAATCCCGCAACAAAAAATTTTTTTCATTGCAGACTCGAAGACTTGCCAAGTTTTTTGAAGGTTTGAACAGCATTTTAGCACAATCAGCAATGGAGTTATGCCATCGCAAAGACATGTGCAAACTGCTTGTTTTGGGCTGAAAACATACCAGCTTCGAAGGTGTTAAGTACTATGAAAAAAGCTTGTACAGTATAATTTGTTTAATTTCTCAATTCGTTACTCGTTGGTCCCAGCATAATTCCTATCTTTTGTGTACATTTCTGTTCATATACATCACCATTGTCTAATTCATCAATTCCTCAATTTGTCACCTCTTTCTATCCCTGAAAAGCATTTTGTTCAGCTAATGTGTCATTTGCAGTTTCGCGTTTCATGTTTAAGCAGCTAGTTTAACACGTGTGGGAAGTCAAGCGAATTCGAATTAAGGATCTTTATCTAAGAATTGTTGCACGTTGCAATTTGTTTATCAAATTTATACATGAGGAGTGAGGCATGAGGTGCATGACCCGACTCCCCATTGAAAGAATGCAGAAAGTCTTTAAAGTTTATTAAAGATTTAAAGGTGTTAGATTAAATGGAGGAGCCTAGATAGAGTAGAAGGAATTAAAGAGATTACAACCATGGCGTTATAAAATTGTATTTTACTGAAATGAAAGCACGATGTATATGAGTTACTATAATAAAGTATATGAGATGCTGTGACAAAGTTTTTACCTGTTTGCATAATTTGTCACTTTGCCTAAATCGTTACTTTTTTCTAATCTTCTTGAGGTGACAAATTAGGTAAATTCTACTATAATAACATTTCTACATCTCCATCAGGTGAATGTTCACGGTCTAATGCAATAATTTAATGTACAGTTTGTTGAGGCTAGTTTTTCAAGGTTCTTCAAGGAAAAAACATTTCATATCTTTAAATTGTGAAAGAAATAAGCAGCAATGCATGCTAGAAACCAGAAGTCATGCAGCAACCATGAAATGTTATTACATTGATGATATGGATATCTGCAAAGCATGATAACATGGCAAAAGAATGTTTGAAAAGTACAGACAAAGAAAAAATACCACAGTTACCATACCATGATAAAATATGATAGTTGAAACTCAAATGGACAGCAGGAGACACAGTAAACCAAAAGATGTAAGGACAAAGATAGTAATCATGCAAGCTCATCAGAGGTTGGAGATAATGCAACAAGCTATAGTAAATTTAAGGAAACAAAAACATATGAAAATCTGAAAAGGTAGAGGTTAGGCCTACATGAAAAACAACTTCATGATTGATTTTAATCAATATGTCTACTTATACATATGTGTCTGCCCATCGGTTTTCATGAATTAAGCAACTAGATCTAAAAGTTAAACACTCACAGTGTGATTGACTGTGTTTCGTCATCATTTACTGATATGGAATATGATATTAGCACAGTTGCCTACAATAATTTTTTTTGGTAAAAAGTTTGCATAGGTTAATAGCACAATCAAATGTATACATGCTAAAATTTATTCAGTTCATGAAACAAAATACCATGAATAGGTGCTCCTAACAATCTCTTAGTACAAATGATGTGGGGTGTTGAAGTCACCTCTTTTTCCTTTTTCTTTATACCTAGCCTACTGTACACTGGTGATGCATGTGTCCACCACCTTTGCAAAATGGAAGTGCCTATGGAACCACCCATGGATCTTCTTGTTTCAAATCTTATTCCATTGTTATTCAATTGTACCGCCTCGCCTGACGCGGTTTGAATAGTGGTCAGTTTGTCACACAAACGTCATCATCTCGGTAGCGTAACAGATCATTGTTTCTACCAAGCCAAAGCCTAACTGTGTTCTCCTCGTGCATTTCTGTCACCTTGCAGTAGGTGGTCGAATAAGGTTTCCAATTTAAAGATCCACGGGCGCTTCTGTAGCCACTGCCTTAAAAAACTGGTCAGTGCTTAAAACCCATTAAATAAACTAGCATAAAAGCTTTTTACCAGATAGGTGCAAATATCACAAAGTTTGTTGTTTTACCCAAAACAACTAAAATTGTTGACTCACCACAGGTCAGAAATCCATCGTCAGCCAAAATTGTTGCAAGTAGCTTTGAATGATCGCCATTTATTTTTTCAGCAAGGTAATGCTTGCGAGCAAAAATGGACTCAATGTACGCCTTCATTCGCACGTAAACCTCAAGCAAATCAAACCAAATGCACGCACCGTCTATAGAAGTTCTCTGACAAGGTAGTAGCTCGCAACACACGCAAGTTTTTCAAACATATTCTCTGCTGCATGCCACTCAGTAAACTATGAAAGTGCAACCTCAACCTGTTGGGATCAGACCAGTGACATCATTGTATCATTTCTTAAAGGAAATGTCGGAATATGGCCTATGTTTCAAAAGCAAAAATTTTGTTCTCACGCTACACCCAAATACTGCTTGTATATTCATATTATCGAAATAAAAATTCTTATAGTCTGTTTTAATTCAACCCAAAAAAACATTCCAATTTAACTAAATATTACAGCGGGATTATCTTTAAGGAACGGATAAAAGTTCGCACAAAGGGACAGCACCTAGAGTAAAACCAAAATCTCACTTTTGGTTACGCATAACGCTAAGCAGTAAGCATGTGAATCGTGATGAACCAGAGGTGGACAAAGAGCCAGAGATGAACATTGAACATGGATTTGGATTTAAATCCGGCGGATTTTCAAGTTCATGATGAAGTTGGATGTTATAAATTCAGCTTAACCGGATTTGGATTGGATGTGTTAATCTTGTTTTGAATTTCTTCGCAAGTTTTAGGTCTGTTTCATAACTGTGGATTGCTGCATTTATTCGGTAAGTTTGCTTAAGTGGAGTTTCTCACATCCATCGAAATTGCACATTGTGTCTGCACTTGGCAAAGATGATCGGATAGTGGATTTTTACTATCGGATCCTATCCTGTTTTTGAAAAATGATATCCGTATCCGATCCGAATCCTGTTTTGGTTAAAACTATACTATCCATATCCCACAACTATCCGAAAGTGTATTGTGATGCCCAACATACATTTTTTGTGCTGTGTCTATTTTACCTTGAGGCTATTTTGCCCTATGAGGGAAAATAACTGCTGGAGTTATTTTGCCTTTAGCTGAAGACGATTGGTTGAAGTAGTCACATGACAAGTTTAGAACGCATGTCCTGCTTAGTTGACCATGACATCTGTAACAGCTCAGTCTCATGCATGGATGATGGTTGTCATGGTTTCAGGGCTGGCAAGCAGTTAGCAGCTTCTTGTTTGCATTTAAAGTGAACTGCAGGCTAACCCTAACTCTCAACGCTGAACCACTAAACCAAAAACTTGACCTTAAACCTTGACCATAAACCCTGATCCTAAACCCTAACCATAAACTCTGAAATCCCAACCAATTGTATCTGCGTACTGTACTTGTCACATGTCCATGACCTAATCAACCAGTTGTGTTCAAATGAAGGCAAAATAGTCCCAGCACAGGTTTTGCTTCATGAAGCAGAATAGACACTACCTGATGCGTTGTGCCACTTTGGGTTCTGTCATGCTGATAAACAGAAAGTTTGACATATCTTGCAAGCTTGACATGTCACGTAGCCTAACTTAAGCAGTTTTCCAAGTCAGTTCCAGTAAAAAGCAAGCTGAGGTTTTGCCACACAACCTCGTTGCCACGGGGGTCTTTGGTGGGCTTAGCCCCTGTGAAACAAGCTTCAAGTCCCCCCCCCAAATTGAATTATGAAGCACTGTAAGCAGTGATGTTTGTTCAAATTTCAGAATGTCAACCTTCACTGCACAAATGTATTGTAAAGCCCCTCATCGTCTTTCTGGTGACGGTTCTGTTGCCACATTAAGCTTTTCATTAGCCATTTCTTTGGTAGCAATGCTTTGATTTTAATCCCATCCATGAGTTCACATTCATAATTCATTTATTAATCCAACCCATTTTTGCACGTTAGCCAAACCTAAGTACAAATTCGTGCTAGTCTACATACCAAAACAGCATTCAAAACAATACACTGGCTTAAAATACGTCATTTACATTGAAATGACTGGTTAACGATTCAGTCTAAAAAGTCAATGTCACAAAACAACAATTTTGCATATCATGTTCAAGAATCGAAAAAGCTATCTGGCCTGGTACAGTTTCATCCAGCAACCAGTCAGTGCAGGCTCACGAAGAATAGGCGTGAAAACTGCAAGGCCTGGCTTAGACTGCAGACCACATTAAAAGTGCGAGAGTGCTCTAGCTCAGCGCTCTTCAACCGGTGTGCACGGTGCACCCTAGGGTGCATCAAAATATGCGTGGGGTGCACCACTATGAAAGGGTTCACAAGGGTGGATCGCAAACTTGTCACACCAAACAGACACTTTTTACAGAAACTTTCTGTTAGCAAAAATGAACCATTAACCAACCAATGACTTTCAGGATTTAACCTTGCCTTCACACATGCTAAAGTGTGGTGTGTAAGCATCAATGTTACAGGCAAGTTTTGCCTGCAACAACTATTACTGTACAGAAAACAAGCTTGCTGGAAGACTCGCAAGCCTGAAACAACTAGGATGGATTCAAAAGGGTTACAGCCAATCAAAACCCATTATGTAGTCAGCTGACCCTAATCACAACGTCATTTAAACGTGAGCAAAAGTCATATGATGCTTGATCACGATCAGGTGAAAACCCATGCAACGAGACGCATCTGAAGATTCTGGAAACATTTGAACTAGCCAATCATAAAACAATTACATAATTAAGAGCCAATTAAAGCACCTGAAGGAAAGGGAAATTTCCAAGAATTTGGGTATAAAAAGCGTCTCATCTGGACTGAAATTCAGACAGACAGAGACTTTCCTCTTTCGCCTTTACGGTTTGATGCCGAGGTAAAGTCACTGACCCGTATCGTGCTTTAAGTACACTACCGGCTATGATCAGGAGTAAAAAGTGTTAGTCCGCAGCTTGCACCAGATACCACGTCAGTTTAGAGTTTCAAGAAGCTGGTTTATCCTAGCAGGATTCTGCCAGTCTAAAGTGGCTTGTCCGGGTTGATCCCTGCCAGTTTGGACTACAGCAAGTGGCTTGTCCGGGTTAACCCCTGCTAGTTGATACCATGAGGTACTGGCTTGTCCGAATGAAGCCCTACCAGGCTAAACACTGTACAGCACCAGTATAGCTCTCATCATGCCAGTCGCCCAGGCTTAAACTACATTCGTGAGTGAATTGCTGTCGTGGCGTACCGAATTGTTGACATTTCCATAATAGTCGCGAGTTTTCAGCTACGAACAGTAACGTTCGAAGCCTTAATTAATGATAAATTTCCGCCTGCTCAAGAAGCGATGCCGCGCAAACTGGAAAGTAAGCTGAAATATGAATGTAACAAAGCACAGTTTAATTGTTACCAGACAGGAGTGCAGACATATCTTTAAGCATAGCTATAATAAAGTACAGACTTTTCAAGTAATACGAACAACAATTTAATCATCTCTAGTTAATAATAAGTTTATACTTACAAGTAAGATGCTTGAATAAGAGAACCGATTTAAATATATCGTTGATCTCTTAATCGCAAACACTATGATGCGAAAGTTAAGATATAAAAATTATGAGTGCGTTGTGACATGTCGAGAAGTGCTTGAACATCATGGAATATTGTACCTTGGTGAATAACCTTCTGTTTCATTTGAAATTATGATTCATGGCAAATAAAAGCAGTAATAAAAATATATTTCACAGGTGTGTATCTTTCGATGTGAATCGTTTTAGGTATCAGAAATAAATAGGCCTTATGTAGGACATTTTATTGATTTAGAGTAGTTTTTGGCACTGATGCCCATGCACCAATTACGTATTGAAGGTGGATATAAACCAAACAAAAGTAAACTGACTTCAGCGCAGAAGGAATCAGATAGTGCTTTGTCATGTAAAAAAATTCCGAAGTTTCGTGCTAATTTATCTTCTAGGTTGTTTGTGTGTTGGTACCAAGACAATTTATCATCTAGAATTAGTTATAAATATTTTGTACCGTTAGTTTGAGCAATTTGATTGTTGCCAATATTAATTGAAAATGATGTTACTAGTTTTGGGTCACATTTAATTATCATGAAGGTGGTTTTTTTATAGTTCAGAGAGAGTTTGTTAATTCCATTCCAGTTATCTATCTTTTGCAGTTCTGCATTTACTAGTGTGTTCAATTGTTATGGGTTGTTTGAGGGCATTGGGTTGCAAAAAATAAACAGCCCCCTTAATCCTTTAATCTGAGAAGCAACTGGCATGTAAAGAATAGGTCACATATTTTGCAGAGGTCAGCAATTTGGTTTGATACGGTTTAGTCTTTTGAAGCGAAAACCAAATACGGTCGTTTAGACACTGCCAAAAGTTTATATTTTAGCAGGGTTATTTTAAGGAAAATGTTAGGAAGCCGGTTTGGATTTGTAGGGACCCGATGATAATTTTCTCTGATTCTAGGGAGCCGATTTGAAATTCTAGAGACCCGAATCGGGTCCCTAAAACGCCTTAAAAACCCTGATTATAGCATTCACTTTGGAATTTAAGCAGGAGTCGGTGTCCAAAACTTGAAAATATTTTGGAATCGGACCGGAGTCGGATTGTATTGAGCCGAAGCAGGAGTGGAGTCGGAGTCAAAATGTTCAGACTCCGTACACCTTTACTATCCTGCCGGATATCCAACCGGCAAACCGGATATTGATCAACTCTGTTATTTGGAATATTACCATACATAGTATCTGGTGATGCAAGGTACAAGCCTCGAAGCCTGCTCTTTTATGTTGGCGGTCATGTCACCAAAGTGAAAGGAATTCGTGTGACTTCCATTGATTGTGTCCATTTTCTTGATCCATAATCGTTGTAGTACAGTGCTTTATATATGTGTAGCCTACTGCCCATGATTCTCTTGTGCTGTATACTGCACCTGGTAATTTGCTTGTTTGATTTGATATCTTACACTCTATAACCGAGCTTTTCATTGCGTTTGATGCTAATAGTGCTTACTATAACAGCACAAATTGGGCCTATTCTCTAAGTGCTGTTTTTAGATACAGCATTATTTTTACAGGTGGGTTCGCATCATAGCCGTATCAAGGACAGTAATAACAAATCTCACTCGTTTGTTAAAACCGCCCTGCATACTTCTGATACCTCATTTAAACTTGTCAATAACATAAAATGCAATCTGTATTTTGTAGTTAATTGTATTTTATTTGATATGATATACAAATATAGGCAACAACGGGTATTCATCAATATAAAATAAATGACCCATAAACAAATTCTCTCGGATTAGATTCACAGACACAAGTCAATTTCTAGAACCATCCTTGCAGCTAGCAAGATTCTTTTGAATACTGAAAACATAATCTCAACCTAAAACCTATTGATACACTAACACATTGTCAAGTGAATGACTGACAGTTGGGAATCAGGCTTTTGGACAAATCTAATCGTGACAAACGTTTCCAGTGTGGAGTGTTTCATTAATCAAAGAGATCGTAGTCAGTTTCCGAAGTTTCTGTCACGATGTCAATACTTTTCGTTTAGCCTTCGTTACAGAGTTTTAATGTAAACAAAGTTAGTTTTCGTTAGACATGTTTGGCAACAATATTTTTCGGTATTACAATCTTTTACAATTTCGGAGCGTCATAATTTCATTCGGAAAAAACCAATTTTATTGTTTTGAATAACAGAATTTTGTTTGGATAAGCCAATTTATCATTTTGGGTGTCAGAAATTACCCCGGACAAGCCAATTTATTGTCCACAGAAACAGAGGTCCCCCCGGACAATGCTATTCGTGTTTGACTGAAAACAAGTCGGTCTAAGTGACTTTGTTTTCAGTCAGAAACTCAAGCTGTTGTAGTAATTAGCGAATATGCCAGGGTCCACAACAGCACTCACAGCCAAACCATCGAGCCAGGAAAGGCCGGAGGCAGAGTTTCGTTTTACTTCTGCAGCAAAACCATAGTGGCTTAAACTACCGAAGTTTAGTACCGTCAAAGGTTCATAAGTACCAATCTGATCATTCACTGCGTAAACCAGCCTTTTTATACCAAGATTCACTGGAAAGTCCCTAAAATTATATGCGTAGTACTACTTACATGATACTGCGTCATAATCCTTAGCAACGTCGCCATTTTGCAACGTCATATTGCTTAGCAGCGCCGCCATTGATTGTCTGGCGTTTCACGTGATTAGTTCGCAGCAGGAAGTGAGAGTAAGAGTGTTATCTGAATGTGATCAGAGTGAGAGCAGAATGAGGGCTTGTTCTTGTTCAACATGTAGTTCATGTTTACTTTTTGATGTTTGGCTGGTATCGACGTTCATCAGTATTTCTTTGTCTTTTCAGCCTTGGTGGTGAATCCAATTTTCTTTGTTGTTGAATATTGTTTTGTTTTGTAATACGTTATTTTAGATGTAGTAGGCTATATGCCTGCTACATTACCTTGATGTCTTTGAAATGTCCAGTATTAGAGTGCTTTGAGCCAAAGACAGAACATAAATTAACTTAAGTTTGTTTCCAAGGTATTTTTTGGAAGTGTCTACTTTGCCTCATGAGGCAAACACTGTGCTGGCGTTATTTTGCCTATAGAAGAACACTACATATAGAATTTTGTATTTAAGCCGGAATTGGATTTAAAACTGTCAGTTTATTGGAAATGTTTTTTGATTGGATTTTGAAATGAAATTGTTGGATTGGAAAAACCTAAATCAGGTCCTTTGACCTTTAGGAATTCAGCAGTCGTGTCAGGCACTGGAAAACGCTTAGTAAGTGCCAACCATACATTCAGGGCTACAACAGGGGGCGGAAGGACAAATTTTGGGGGTGGGGGTCAAATCTGCTTACTTTGCAATGTTGCTTGGACGCTTTCAAGTGGAGAGTTGCTGCTTACACCGGCGGTGGAAATCAAGGAATTCACCTTTTTTCATTAGTTACGAACAGTGCCGTGGCAAGGGTAAGTGAGGCCCCCCCCGAAATTTCACGTGGGGCCTCCCATACGCTATTGGCCTATTATTATGAATTGCAGTAAAAAGTCGTAACCTCTCTGGCAGTCATTTTCTCCTC
>Ga0210059_1001279_pt1 | contig 37269 bp, 26 predicted proteins | sample Ectturendosymbi2_FD_188042 | JGI IMG/M metagenome (GOLD analysis project Ga0210059, IMG submission 188042) | Ecteinascidia turbinata endosymbiont from Florida, USA - Sample 2 (SPAdes) (version 2) | ecosystem: Host-associated > Tunicates > Ascidians > Unclassified | place: Key West, Florida... | reverse complement strand
TCCACGAGAAACTCGGTGTAAAACAAGTTGTGCTAAACGCTTTAGTTAAGTTAACGTTTATCTTATACTTTTTTATAGACAGGGTCCTCGAGGCTGGTCCCCTAAAGACTATATACCCGAAAGTAAACAGTCAATATCACCAACCCTAGCTGCTGGTGACAGGACCGTTATACCCATTTAAGCGGGGATACAAGTTTATTACGCTCATGACATCGAACAAACAACACTATGAATTAACAGAATATACACACACAAAATAACCTTGCAATATGACCCCCCATATGTCCGGATTTTTCTAAGTACAAAATCATGAAAAATTTGGGCAGAACTCTGTTTCCTTTTTGGGTTTAAAATCGTCCTAAATTTGTTAAAGTACAAAACACTAGAAAATTTTGACAGGACCCTATTTCTTAATTGAATCTAGCATGCCAGAATAATTACAAAGTCTAAAATTAAGTAAACTTTTGACAGAACTTCGTTACTTACAGTTTTTACGGAGCATCGTTCAACAGCTTCTGACTATAACAACAGCATACATCCCTGACTACATCGAGACTATTACATGAAATGCCCGAACTTTCGTGCCTGGAAAGTCGGCTGATTTTAGAGCTACAAGGCGCTCCTGGATCACGAGATCACCAGGCATCCCCAAGTTCGCTCTTCGGCTACCAAAACACAACTGCCCGAAAACTGCTAGAGCCCCGAGAATCTTGGCACAACTCTTTTATACTTTCTTAATGTTTACATGTAACCATTTCGGTCCTTTTTACCCGTTTTGGTCTTTTTTACCCATTTTGGTCCTTTTTACCCATTTTGGTCTCTTGTGACTACTTATACATACGCCAATACAATATTATATATGACATGAGAAGAGTTTTTTAAACGTGCTTATACATTCAAAAATTTATCAATTAGTTCCATCTCTGCTTCAGTAATTTCAAAGTTTCTGTCAGGAAAGTCTTTTATGGCATCTTCATCGTTCATGACTGGATAATGCCTGTGGTGGTTTTTGGCTGGATAATGCCTGTGGTGGTTTTTGACATCTGCATGACTCATACTTTAGCGAATCTTTTCCATCGTAATGTTGTCATAAGTTGTCTCTTCTTCCCCATGATGCGCAACAGCAACTTTTAGTAACAGAAATTCACAACAAGTACAATTAAGCAAAACACTAATGAACTCAGTTGAGCATGAAGTGGTCTTTGCCACTCCTTGTTCTTTTGGTTGTAAATCCAAACAGTTATTTTTCTTCTTGCCGAATTGTCGGAGGAGCATTTTTCTTGCCATTCATCATTGTCTTTTATACTTCAGCATGTTGGGGTTATTTTAACCACAACACTAAAATGAAAATAAGCACTAAAAACTCAGGTATTATGTGTCTCCCTACAAGCCCAATGCAACGTATGCTGCAAGTAAGAGGCAATACACTGCAGCAGGTGGAGAAGTTCAAGTACATAGGGGTGGTATTTACGAGTGACGGAAGGTGGAGCGAGGAGGTTGATACACGTCTTGGTAAAGGTAACGCATTTCTGCGTGAGCTTGATCGCTTTGTGGTCACAAAACGGGAGCTTTTAAACACCGCCAAGCTGTCAGTTTTTAAATCGGTCTTTTTTCCGACCCTTACCTATCGTCATGAATCTTGGGTAACGACCGAAAGAAGATTAACTCAGACGCAAGCGCCAGAGATGGGATTTTTGCGAAGACTTCACGGTGTGACACAGGAGTGTATCGAAGTTAGGTGGCGCCCGAGGCAAGAATCAAGATTGGCGCCTCCATATTCCAACCTAAGGTCTTTTCGGAGAAAATGTACCGTATTGAAGAAAAAACTCGCGACATTTTTGGGACTTTTTGACGCCCCTAGCGAATCGGAGCCCGGGGTATTGTGCCCATCTCGTTGCGCCCCCCGGTGTGACACTTTGCGACAAAGTGCGCAGTCGTGAAATTGTCAGAGCCCTGAATGTCTAACCGCTTGTCCGAATTGAGATATCACAGCTACGTTAGTTCGACCATTTGTCCAGAGTGCCCCACGAAAGACTGATGGCGAGACAAAACCTGCTGGCTTAACCCACGGCAAAGCAACCCAGAGGTTATCCAAGGCCTAGATGGAGTGACTGCATCTCCGACATTGCTTGGTCCCACCTTGGTGTGGAGCCAGTAGAACTATCTGGAATTGCTGTTGACCGTGATATGTTCCAAGTCCTTCTATGGCTGTTGCCTCCGCCACCCTCCCTAGAGCAAAAGCGGGCTTGAAAATTAATGAAATGAATAACATTGACATTACTTAATTTATTCACCGGTGTTTGAAAGTGCTCAGTTAGCGAATGAACAAGTTCCTTAGGCGGTTACAATTGATTAATACGAACGTAGAGACGGCTAGAAATGATTTGCCTATAGTTTATGATACATTTCGCAGGAAACAAGATGTAAAAGCTGTTTTTAGTAAGTTCAGGTACCGCTATTGTTTCGTCAGCATCATAATGCGGCCCGCGGGTTACCTTACAAGTCCTCATTTGGCCCACGGAGCAATTTGAGTTTGAGACCCCTGGAGTAGAGCTTTAGGAATGCGTTTCAAGCCATATAAAATGTATTTGAAGGCGATTACGTTTTGTTGAAAGCTGGTGTGAAGGAATGAGCCACCATAATATTGACAAGGTTGTGAAAACCTTTAAGAATTCAAATCTAAAATCGTGAAACATTAAAGGCAGTATAGCATCTGAATCTAAAAGATTATGATCGATTCAATGCATTGGCCAAACCTTTCCTGAGGGATGCAAAGTGCAGTCTACTGATTACTACACAGTCGGTGACTGTGATCCGCGCCTGGGCTCGGTTTGGAATTATCTCAAAGCGATCATATTCTCCCTCGTAAAGGTTTTACAACACAAGCAATAGTAGACCTGATCAGCGCCGGATTTAGGTGCGGGGCCCAGGCGTGGTGGAGGCCCCATGTGCGTATACAAAATGTTCAGGTAGGGAATGATCGATGAAATCACTGGTATTTCCACATATCTTTTTAATATTTGTGACGTAATCATGTGACGTCATATTTGTTAACTCAACTGTAACAAAACTTTATGATGCAACATGGTACTTGACAATGATTACCAATTTGTGAAACTGTTGCAAAGCCAGTCGCTAGAAGCATCGCATCTTCCTTTTTTTGATATTTGCTTGAAAAAAGTTTTGAAAATTTTTTGGGAAAACGTTCTGTACAATTCAGCGTTTTCATCATCTCTAAACGCCAGTCCTCGCTCAGCAACAAATTTTACGACCGAAACCAAACGTTGCAGGCAGAGGCGGTTTCTGATACTGTTCGCATTGGTTGACCAGACTGGCTAGTTTTGCATCAATTCTTCATAGTGATTAGTTACATCTGCGAATAAATGTAATCATGGCATCTATATGTTCCATTGAATGCTCGTGGATCCTCAGGTGCTCAAGAGCGTGCTTCCAGTCGAAGATTCCTTTATAAGGAAATGCTCACGTTTGGTCGTATCCGCGCACAGTCTACAAGTGAAGCATTCAACACAAGTTTTTGAATGAGAAAAACAAGGCCAGCTTCTGTCAACTACTTCGCCATTGTGGTTCTGGCGACGAATAAGAATTGTGGTACATTTCCGTGACAAGTTTCTGTCTTGTCTGTGTTGTGGAACATCATATTTTAAAATTAACTTTTCATCAAAATGTCAAAAAGAACCTGTTTCATATTTCAATCAATCTTCCCGCATTTATTCCGGTATATTGGCTGACCAGAGGGTCCCGAAACCGATATCGTTGACTCCAGTGATAGCGTCAGACAACTCATCTATCGTGTTTTTCGATAATACTTGTTGACGTTCTTCTGCTACTGCACTGCTGGTTAAACTAGGTCTGTTTTCGTCGTTACGTAAATCTAAGTTTGCCACATGTTCTATTTTCGGTCCTCTTACCACAGGTTCAGCAGAAATGTCTCCGCTGAACTTCACTGCCACTGTAAAATAGTCACTTGAATATTTCTTGACTGGACTGCAACTTCTTCTCTCATTTTTGTCTCTTTTGCTTTTTCACGTCTTTTAGAACCACTTGGATAAGCTCTGCACTTATTAAGATGACGATCCCCCTTCTGTCCATGTTTATTTATTGATAGGCTCACTGAAGCTGCCACATTATTATCGCAAAATGGGAGGACAACTTACGACTGTCACTTACTTGAGTGTATTATCTGCACTTAACAAGTGAAATAACAATTAGGCCTGTTGATAAGTTTTAAGGATTGAAGTAAGACGTCCAGTGTGGACGGTGTTTCAGTCAAAACACACAAAACAAAATCCTTATTTACTTGTCCTATTTAGCTCACGAATATTTTGCAGTTTAAATTTCTTTAAATTGTAAAACCGCCATTAACGATATTATGAAACTAATTTCAGGAAATATGTTTTAAATTTCACACCAGCTTTGATAGAGTAGAAACTTCTCTCTTTCTTTCTTTTAGGTTTGTGACTTTCACACCAGCTTTGATAGAGTAAGAAACTTCTCTCTTTCTTTCTTTTAGGTTTGTGGCTGCATCAAGGAAAAAATAGTTCCACAGTAGCGTAATGAGCCATAACGCTGAAGTAAACTGTACAATCTTTATCAGTTCGCTGAAGCAGCCAATGGTATTGCAAACTGCAAAATATTTTGCCCATCTTTCATTTTCCATCATTTTACAATGAATTGCATTTGGTTGATGCTCTTTTTGCACGAACTCAAACATGTTTTGGTATTGGTCAAACAGTTTAGCTTCATCAACAGAAACGTTTCTCTTAAGCGGATACTACTCAGATGGTTGAACATTTTCCCCGTCAGTTATTTGCAAACGGAGGAATCTAATCAAAGCATTTAAATTCAGCAAATAAAGTGGTCCGTTTAGCTAGATGTGCAACACAAGACTTGTACAATGCAGATACATCTGACATGAATACTACACAGTCACGATCCTTGTCTTCGCTCAGTCCCAGAGTTTTCTTAGTTCTGATTTAACTTGGCTTGATATGTACATCTGCTGGTCTCTATTGCATCATTGCCTTCACAGTGGCGAAACACGATACAACCTCAACAAATGATGCTTTGGACTTCTCAATATTCTGAACTTGCTCATTAAAAGCAACCAGAAATGATTGCGAATGTCTTAAACAGAGTTCACTCAGAGAATTTCAAAAAAACGTGTTTAAAAAAACAAAAAAAACGTTATGTACTTCAGCAATATTTAACTTATCAAGCACGAAATGCTGAGAGATTCAGGAATTTAAGTGATGTAATTTTGTTTGTTTTCTATGTTACTTCACCTTTCTCGTTCTTTCCTGTGCCTAATGCACATCTCAATTTTTCGACATGAAATTACACTCCATAGCTTTTTTGATGTTTTTTCGGTTTGTTTTTCTTTTGTATCTCATCAATATTTTTAAAAATTATCATTTTTATACTTTGTTTAAACATTTTTAACCACACCAAATTTCCTAAATTAAATTTGATCCACTGCTTTGTGTACGTAAGCATGCTCTCTTCATCTGTAAATTTACCTCACCGTGTTCCATGTTTGTTTGTTTGTTTTTCTAACTGTGCTTATTTGATTTGCAACCGTTGTTTTTCAACACTTTTGAGCAAGTGATAAACGGGGTTGGCTGACTAGATGATAGCCATGGAGGCGGCATAGTCAGCCCAATAATTTTTTGGGGAAAAAATTTGGGGGGCAGAATGTTTGATTTCAGGGGAATAACACTATTATGTTTGGAAAAACGCTTCTCAAAGCACAAAATGACTATATTTTCTAAAAATTGGGGGGTCATGGCCCTTTCTGGCTACGCCTATGAGCCATGGTCCTTTACGAATCCCATGTGATACAGCGACACTCTGTTTAAACTGATCAGTTATTTTGCCATTGTGTTTTCATTTATTCTAGTGTTGAATGACAATTGGTTTTCTTAATGCGTGATTGCTCTTTCTTTCTATTGTTTCTGTTTATGAGCTGGGTCAAACGAAACAATAAATCAATCAATCTCACTGGAACGCTGCGATCAAATATGCAAAGCGCTAAAATCTGTCATTCATAGCTACTATGCGGTGATAAGCCCAACGCTGAAGCAAGCAGCCTAGGTAGTTTGGGCACAAGGCACAACAGCTTTCGGACATATAGACCTGTTCACATGATGATTTGATTTAGGCTGCATTTTCGGTAAATCGTCAGGCCTTACGAAGTTAACATGTAAGCCATTTCATAAAATAACAAATGCTGCAAAGAGACCTCGAAGGCACTACGAACTATACTCCAATCACTAAGCCCTGAATTACTCAGCCCTGTATCCATAGATGTTCCACCTCCCTATTACCTTGGAAGTCGTAGTTGTACGTAAACATGCAGTGGTATGCCACAAAATTTAGTGACTTCCAGCTTTCCAGCTATGCAGTTGCCTTAACAATGAGTTCCACGTTTTTAAAAAATTACTGAAGCAAAGATTAATTCCTCAATGAGCACTGAGGCTGTTGCCAGCATCAATGTTCTTGCCGTACGTCATGTTGCTCGCAGCGCACATCGCGAATTAGAGCAAGAATTTGTAAAATTTTTCGCTGCAATAAAAAAAGAAAACAAATCATTTTTTTGAGCAGGGGAAATTTCTGCGCCGTTTCACTTGTTACGCTTTGTAGCTCATAAATATCATTTTGGCTATCATTGAAATATTATCACCAACTTTTCGATATTAGCGCCGTTGACCAAAATGGAATAACGTGCAAATAAGCAACACATTTAGCTAAATTTTTTTATACCGAGATTTGTTTGCTATTGTATTATTGATGAAATGTTGCGAGTATTTATCAATGAATCCATTTCAAGCAAACGTGGTAAAATATTTAAAAATGTCAAACTCAACTCGGTGTTGACTTTGCACTTGGAGATCTCGCAAAATGGCTGCTTTCTACTTTTTTGATTCAGTTGTTTCAACTACATTCATTGTAGGTGTTGTCACTTCGCCTGCACTGCAATTGTGTCGTGACCAAAGAGGGTCTTCAGTGATGGCGTCACTGGGACTATGACTAATCCTATGTCATTGCGGATAGAATTAAGCATTTGCACAGGATATGACGTGAAGCAAATGCAATTGTTTCATCACCGATCGCTGTGCAGCTGCCTGGGTAAAAGGGAGTGAGGTTTGGGGTAGCGCACTTGGGCGATGAGGCTCAAGGGAATGAGGTCTCGCGGCATAACGTTCTCGAAAGTATGTGCGAAACTCTATAGAATCAAGCAAATACTGCTGTCTCCGAGACGCAGGGATTTAGGATTTGTTGGTCGTTGTAAAACTAAGCCAGACATTTGGTTTTCTGCAGTATATCTGTGAGTTAAGTTACACAGTTCTGTAAAAGCGTTGATACAACTGTTTCTTCTCTCCGAAATGTGGATAATGTTAAAAGTTACCTTAGTGCTGAGTGACTTCGTGAAAAAGCAGACCAAAAGCTATTTTTAGGTTACAGGTACTGTACAAATGCAAGCGTTCAAATGCAGAACAGCAACTTTGAAGGCACCCAACATTTACTTCACTCGCTTATGTGCATGAACTATAGAGTTGCTATTCGATGAAGTTATGTTGCTCCTGATCAATCGGTACCGGCTGTCAATTTGATAAGGACGTTAAATAGCTGAAGCATTTTCAGTCGAGGATCATGCTGGTTATTATACAGGTTTAGTTGGTAATCTTAGATTAGTTTGTGTCCTCAAGTCCTTTGTAGCTCAGGCTCGTCAATCGTCATAGCCCATGGCTCAATGGGAACACCCAATGGCCCACAAGCACAAGTGGTCCATGCTATTTTTTGTTTGTAAACATTGTGTTATGTTTCATCGAACTTCTACATTTTTAATTTTGTGAGTGGTTGTTACCAAGACATTGCTCAGCGCTTCATCGGAGGCTGATGATGCTAAAAAGATCATTATTGCCCTTGCTCGCTTCCTCCAGTTTCACCGAAGTATAACGGTTGCTTTACAGGGCGTTCACCAATCAGCCAAAATGAAGCATGTTCTCACTAAATATCATCCTAGGAAAACTGTTCAGATTCCATTCCAGAATAGGAAACTATTAACAAAGCAAACGCCTTTGAATTGAAGCCTGCAGATGTTTTGCATCAAAAAACATTCTATGATTCTTTCATCAAGTCATGCAAATCAAACTAGCAGAAAATATTTTTTGACCAAATGTTAGTAGAGTCGCGTAAACATTACATTAGTGTTACAAGGATAATTTACGATCAAACAGTGGTAGGGAATATTATATGCGTGCGGTGGACTAACAAGTATTTTTCATCTTCCAATCATCTTAGCTCAAGGTTCAGAGTTGCCGAAGATACAAATGATTGGATTGATTCATATTGTTCTTCTGACTGCGATCAACGTGGACATTTCAGAATCAATTGTGACGCAACAACGCTGGTAACTTGATGTTTAAAAGCGTGCTTACAGCATTACGTCATCATAACTGCAGAGTAGAATGCACTTGCCTGATCCGTCATCACTAGGGCCATTTAAAGTCATAAATGTCATATTTGTTTTCTGTGCTTCAGGAAGCTATGAAACGAATTTTAAAACAAAAATCGCGCCCCTACCAAGTCTATAACAAAAGTTATAAAGTCATAAAAAGTCATATTTTCCATGTTAGGACATAAAACGTCATATTTTGCATATTTTCAACCTAATTCAACAAGGAAACCATTAGAACAGCGTTTCTGAAACCATGGGTCGCGACACAAATATGGGTCGCGAAGGCTTTATGAATGGGTCGCGAACGGCTTTGTTTAAAATTGGATTTAGCCAAAACAATGTTTTCAAGCAGTGTTTTATGTCTTCTTTTTTAAAATCGAAAGCGACTGCTAGATCATAGAGTGAGTAAAATGATTCTGGATTGAGCATATCCAATCTTAGCCACGCTCTGTGATGTCATAGAGTTGACCAATCAAAACTTTGCAGAGAAAATAGGTGTTGCAGGCTGCAGACCCTGAGTCTGCCAGTAGGCTCGGCGAGTTCAGCGGTGCTTGTATCTGCATTCCATACTCCAGTTGACGAGGAGAGGCTTGCCCAAGTTTTCTTAACACAACTGTTATGCTCATAAACATGGGAGATTGAAGAATCGTTGAATTTATCTTTTCGAATTTAACTTGTTTTAACTTTTTGAATTAAACTTTTGGAATTTAAAATCATTGAATTTAAGTTAATTTTTCATAGTAGTAGTTTGAAACATTTTCACTTCCTAAGCACGTAAACTTCAAATTTATCAAGAACTGTCGTAATGTAAACGTTGTTTAATAGTACTGTGCACTATGACTGGTTGTCTGTGCCTTGTCTATTTCATACATATCTGAAAAAATAGCAGAGTGCTAACATTAAAAATACATTTTTTCGATGTTTGAGGTTTGGGTCATGAGATGTTCATAAAACTCAGATTTGGGTCGCGCTCGAAAAAGTTTAAGAACCACTGCAGAACAATCTCAAAACACCGGGTGAAACTACAACATCGCTAGGTCTAAGCTGCATCCCGCTGATTCAAACAAGGCCACCCTGCGAATGTTGACAAAGACGTAGGTGAACCAAGTTATTTGGATGATACGTAACGTACTGCCTAAGAATGCATGTTCATGCTGTCCCAAAGAAATAAACTAATGTCCATACATGTTTTTTCAGTTTGTTTCAAACTAAACTATACATTTGCTCATGTTTTCAGCTGTTTATTTTAGTGGAGCTTCAACAAACCATGGGCTACCATCTCCTATGCTTATTTTCGCTGGTAATGCTTTTTGTACAGTAGTTGTGTACGTTCTAGTTCAGTCTGCTTTTTTTCGCTGAGACATTCTGGTCAGTTTTTTGCTGAGACATTTCGGTTATTTGTCTCAGAGTTGTATTAAAACTCGCCGTAGCAGTGTGCATCAGCCCATATTTTCAGATATTCTGACCGAAATGACTTAATTCTTAGTTATTTCAAAAACATTTCGGTCTATGACTGAAAAAAACAGAGCTCATTCATTTTTATTTGGTCATATGAAGTCACATTTTCTTAAGAATAAAGTCATATTATCAAGATTTTTAGGTCATGAAAAATGGCTCTAGTCATCAGTTTATGAACATCAAAACTAATGACTAAACGCCAATCCATCTTCATGCTAACACCATCCTGATGCCGACAAGCAATTTTGAACTCAGTATTTCTCAAAAGTAGGTGAGCTATACTTTGCTTGTTCAGAGCCATAGGTTTGACTTCAACGAAGCAATATTTTTCTGGCTATTGCAAATACGTGCAAGGTAGTCTTACGTGAGGAAATTTGATTCAGCGTAAAAGAATGGCCGGTACACAGGGCCGGATTAAGAGTATTGTAGGTCTCAGGCTGTTTACTGCAGAAGGGCCTATAATTTTGCAAACTAAGCTACAAAAAGTAGTAGAAACACATACATGAGAAAATGAAACTATTTACAGTACTGCGAAATAACGTAAGCATAACATAAAAACATGTACTGTATTAAATGTAACTCAGTGTCATAGCGTAAATTTAAAAGCTGGCAAACGTATGAATGATGTCATCTACATTCAAACGTCTACCAACATCACTCTCTACACTTAAAAGTAATAGCGCTCAGATATTTCGTCTAATTTCATAAATTTTATATTTAAGGGATAATTCGGTAGTTACTTGTAATAAAAAATAAATGAAAAAAATCAGGGACGAATTTTTCCAGGCCCCAAGGCTGCAGCCTCAGTAGCCTAACGGTTAATCCGGCATTGCCGGTACATCAGATAAAATGTTTTCGCATTTTGACTCCAACACCAAAAAAAAACTTTACTTGGTGTTCTTGCAAGCCACGCCTATGCTGAACACATATGTCTGGCGAGGAGAACTCGCTACCTGTATTACTTTCGTGGTGACATAAGCAACAGTTCTCTTCCAAACTGTCGCAGTGACATGTCGTAGTTTGTACTAACTGCAAGCAGTCAGACATCAGTTCCAAGTCCTCAGTGGCTTGTAGCCTACTAATCATCGTGTTCAGTACTTCTCTATTGAGATTTACTATCCATACTGATCAGTCTGAAACACTGTTGTGAACTTCAAAACGCATATTATGATAAAATCATAAAACATCGGAAATAAAACAACCGGCCTGTAGTCCAGCTTGTGGTAAGTGCATCCTTCTCAGTGCTGTAAGGTCTTGACGCCCCCTCGAGGTAGTGGCGTAACTGACGGTGGTGCGCACCGCCTCCCTGGCAATCTAAATGTGAAAAACGGCCACCAGTTAGCTTATTTCGGTTTTGGTATTCTTTTGGTTTTCAGTAGGTTGTTGTTTTATTGCGTTTTTCGGAGTATTTTCCGGTGACATTATAGGCTTTAGTACTGTATAGCCATCCACATCCGTCATTTCTCAGGTTTTGTCTGGTGTTAACTAGTGGGCTCCCTTCAGCTAAGTTTTCCCCCTTGGCTCAAACCTTTAGTTACGCCACTGCCTCTACGCCGGTTCATAGCAAGACCGTATAATTTGGCGCTAAAGCCTTCTGGAAAGTTGCGGGCAGTTGTTCAGTCCGTTCGGTCATGAGATGCAGTTCATCATGAAGCCCGGTCGTCTTGGCCTGTTTGCCATCGGAACACCTTCATCGTGGACGAAACTCATTTCAGGCACAGGCAACCTCTCCAAGACTTTAATCAAATCTTTAACAAGGCATCGTGGCGTACATGATTTTGTGCATTGTTCGTATGGACTGTATGTGCTCTTGTGTGTGTCCCATGGCTGCGCTTGGGTTCGTTAACAGGCGCAGCAACTCTGATACTAAAAAAATAAGCTGTAGTCTTCTTCAGTATTTTCGGTCAGTATTGCTTAGAACAGTGGTTCTCAACTTTTTTGGACCATGGACCATATTTGAAAAAATATCTGATGGACCACTTTGCTGTGCTGACACCTCATGAAGAGTGTTGGACTTAGGGTTGAGGGAGCCCGAAGCAAAGCTGAAAAGGGGCGTCCGATGACGTCATTATGTTCAGTCAACCGTGATAAGACCTTTTGATCGAGCCCAGGAAGGGGTTATGCCGACCACGGTGTTATGCACCTCTCTATGCCGCATTAGCGTTATGGTTAGGGGATGGGGGTAGAACTAGCTTTAGTGTTAAAGTTTCGAATAGTGGTTAGGCTTAGTTTTCGTTTTCCCGGAGAATTTGGATGGAAATCCTTGGCGAGCTCTGTGTAGTGTTTGTAAATACTTACCAGTGTTCATTGACTAAAAAATGCCGTATTAAACAAATAATTGTAGACTGCAATTTACAGTAGACTTAATCTAAACGGCAAACTGAGTTTGATACAAATTAATGGAGTGCAACACAGGTCTATGTTTGAACACAACAAACCTCTTGGGATTTCATATGCACTACATACGGTATGCTCTTAAAGAAGGGGGCCCCTTTTTCACAGTCGCCCACACTACCCACATTATGAGAAGCTTCATTCTCTGACAGTGAAAAAGGTTATCATTTGATATACATTTTTTCTTTTACTTGATAGGGTTTTTTTCAGAGCATTTTGGGACAACTTTTACCTCACACTCTTTTTAAAGTTAGTTTGAAACTTTTCCTTATTTACACATTGGAGATGCTGGTGGTGGCCCTGTGAAAGCAGAGTAGGCTACTAACACATTACAGTGGTGATTGGGGCCTCTTTGAAAGCAAGGTACTTACACATTACAGTTGCTATTGGGGGCCCCTTTGAAAGCAGAGTACTTACACATTGCAGTTGCTGTTGGGGGCTCTCTGAAAGCAGAGTACTTGCACAACACAATTGCTGTAGTGGGCCCCTTCAAAAGCAAATTACTTACGCATTACAATGGCTGTTGGGGTCCCTTTGAAAGCAGAATACTTAATTATGATGTGCTTCGGAAAATATTATATGAGCGGATATCAAGTTTTTCACCAAAAACGAGGAAATTTTAGACGTGAAACACCGAGTAGCGCAGCTAGAATGAGGCCGAAGAGGCCATGCACCCCGCGGAAAGAAACGGGAGGAACAGTCGGACTCACGACGACGTCAGTGACTGGCCTCTCCCGAACAAAATGCTTGGCTGCGCTACTCCCCCCTTTTAAGGGGGCCCGAGACAAGGGCCTCGCTCGCCTCCCCTTAAATACACTGTTGCGCATGAACAAGTAATCGAAAATACATTGCAGATAGGTCGGTGAATTCAACGGCGTGTTCAAACTTAGTCCTTAATAAAATAATCAAGGATTTATGGAAATCTTTTTGGACCACTAGAAATTCCAGGTGGACCGCCGGTGGTCCACCTGGACCAGGTTGAGAATCATTAGTTTAGAATAAAAATCTCACAAGTTCAGGGGCGGATCCAGCCAGTAAGGTTGGGGGGGGGCGATTTCAGTGATAGTTGTTAGCCAAGTCTCATAACAGCTTCGCTACTGTAAGAGACATGAAGCATACTTCACAACACTCCTGTGACAAAATAATGGACAACAAAATGGCTTTATATGGCGATGGCGAATGCTGTTTTTTAAATTGTTCAAAATCATGGTGATCAAAGTTACTTTTGTAGGTTTTAGTGGGGGCGATCGCCCCAATCGCCCCCCATGGATCCGTCCCTGCATAAGTGAGAGAATGACAAACACTCATGCTCCAGATTTTTTTGCGCTGTAGCTTCTCGGTTGGTCCAATACCTGTTTTTCCACAACGCGACGAAAAACAAATTTGTGATTTCCATTTTCAAAACTTTGATGTTGTCTGATGGACCAAGTTGATAGCTGAACAATTGTTTTCTGAGCATTTTTATCAGTTGTCGCAATCCAAAGCGCATCGCTTATAAACTCAGTAAGAACTTAAAACATTTTGCAGGTGTCAAATCTCAGCAGGCGAATGGCTTTCCTACAATGACAGCATATCAGCTTGTGTTTCGTGTGGATCCATAACTAAGCTTGTTGAAAAAAGGTGATAATTTTGTGCTTTTTCGAAGATTTTAGCTCTGAACATACTTCTTACAAAATTGATTTTTAAATTGTCTTCGAATCTAAACACATATCTTATTTTGGGGTTTGAGAGTGAATGCGCTGCCTCCATATTTGATTCCAACAAACTTTAGAGTTTTACGCATTGTTTGTATTTCCCCCCAAACCTTTAAACCTAGCTACGGGTTGATTGTTTTCGTGTAGCCCAGAAGAAACCTTGCCACTAAATTGTCGTTTTGATTTCTAATACACCTAGAAACGAATTTTGATCCAAGGCTCTGGGCGGCGTAACAAGCAGAGTTGAGGATCCGGACCTGCCACTATTTTTCAAGGGGATCTGAGAAACAAGGAACCCCTACTATTATTCTGCATTTTTACCTTTTCGTCATAAAGCATATTTCGCTGAGTGCCTGACCCTGTAGATAAGACAAGCTTATTCAGATACAAACATTCCTGTGGTAAATTAATGAACCATCTACAGTATGTGCAGTAAGGAAGCTCAGGATGGTCGTGTGCGCAGTAGAAGTTAAAAATGATGTGTATATCCAAATACACACTATTTGCACGCAGGGGCGTAACGTGATTAGATGGCGCCCGGGGCAAGAAACAAGTTTGGCGTCCCCATGTTCGAAACTGAGCTCTTTCTGAAGCAAATTCACTCTATTGAAGAAAGTATTTGCGACTTTTTTGGACTTTTCGGCGCCCCCGCAGTGATTCGGCGCCCCATATTGACTCGGCGCCCGGGGTATTGCGCCCCCCTTGCCCCCCCGCGTTACGCCCCTGCTCGCACAAGAGATTTGCGCCAAGTGTCGAATTATAGAGTCTTACGAACGGGTATGGCGAGGACGTTTCGGAATGTTTTCTTGGTTTGTAAAACCGGCACTACTTGAAAATTAGTACCATTTTTGCTTACCCACATTGGGATTACCGCAGGTTTGCTTCACAGAAGATAAGAACCGCCTATCTTTTGAAGCTAGTGGTACAGACAAAATATGAAAAACTCTGCGATAAAATCACAGCTACCTTTGGTGCGTTTCCACCATTCCATCTTGTCAGAAATTATGCAGAAACGTCTTTCCACGGTTGAATGATCTCCGATTACGCCACGTAGTCAGTCAACCATTACGTTTGTAGTTCCCCATAGATAGGACCCACGACTCCCACTATATATTCGTTCCGCCGTTCCTACGCTACAAGTACAAGCTATCGTTTCAAATTACTTGCGGCAGACGAAAGTTTTACAATTTTCATTTTTCTTTTGCAGAACTTCATCCAGTAGCATTGACTGCTGCTCGAGCTCTTTTCAAAGTCAGTGCTCGTTGACTTGCCAACGAGGCAATGAATTATTAACCTGTGCAAATGGTATGAAACCGATTTTTATGCAGTTCAGCTCTGCGCAAGTTCAGTGTGTAATGAAACCCCGCTTCGGTTTTAAAGGGAGGAAGTTTTGCTCGTCTTCCAAGTGTGACGATTACAACGACTGTGGAGATGGAAGCGATGAATCAAACAGCGCTCAAACAACCTGCCGAAAGTTCTGTTCAGCGAACGACTACGGATGCGCTGCCAGGGATGTGCAATGCTTCGACCGCAGCAAAGTACGCCTGTCTGCCTCAACCTTAGTTGGCAATGCTAGAAGATGTTGCTTGTTATTCTCAAACCTTTCAAGTTATGGAATACAAAATGACCACTTGTCATGAAGTCAGGCAAGGATAGCAAGTACCTTTTTCGCTTCAACACCAGTTATGGGCGTCGGAAGGTTTTTTCCAAGGAGAGGTCACTAGTGAATTTTTACAAAATTTTTGTAGGGGGGTCAAAAGTGGTGAAATTTGTTTTTCATACTCGAAACTAAGAAAACAATATTTTTTTGCTGAAATTTTCAAAATCCAGGGAGGGCCAAGGCCTCCCACTGCCCTCCTTCCGACGCCCATGGAACCAGTAACAATTTTATAGTTTGCAAACCACGCATAAGTTTGCGAACCACGCATCTAAGTGCAAAGGCTTTAGCTTCTTAAACTTTGATGTTTCAGGGGAGGATGAAAGTTATTCAAATTTCATGTGTCATATCGATCACATCAAACTGAAAGTTCGTAGTCAATAGACATTGTGGTGGAGATTGAATCTTTCGATAATAGCGTATTTCTGATTCAAACCCATTCAACACAGTTTTCGCAATTAATTTAGATACATTGCGTAATGTCAAAAAATTTAATGTGTGTTTTTGCTCACATTATGATAACTTCAAAACAAAGGCTTTTGGACAATCAAAATTTAGCCGAACTTTGAAACGTCCTAATAAGTGTTGCCATGCTGAGATCAGCAGGTATTTCTTGGCATGATAGGTAAACTTGTTTTCATCACTTCTCAAAAAACGATTCACTGCTTCCACTGGAATTTTGAAAATCTTAAATAAAGTTATTAAATCATTTTCCCTTAAAACCCGATGAAATCTTCCACATTCAGGCTTAGGAAAAGTTTAGCGGCTGCTATATTTTAAGGTTGCATGGAAGGAACGTAATCAAAACTGGCTAGTCATGCATTTGGCATTGTTTCTGTCGAACTTTGAAGCAATACGTAATAAAGTTGATTTAGTTTGGAACAGTTATCTGACTTGTCCTTTCGACTAATTTTTATATTTTATTAATAATGTAATAGTCATTTTCAATTTTCAAACAACCTGGAACCAATTTCTGTTGAACGTTTGGAAAACTGCGAGTAGAGAGGCAATAAACAAAATATTTAATGCAGGTTTGCAACGGTGCTAAGGATTGCTTCAGCGGAGTTGACGAAATTAACTGCCTGTTCTACGAAGGAAGATGTCGAGGTTTTCTGTGCACAAAGTTTCCTCAGTGTGTTTTGCACAATGAGGTAAATTCCAGGTGCACTGTTGTCTTTACCAGAACCTGCGAATTTCAAAAGCAGCAACTGTGAACATGAGGTCAACTACTTCATTTTTTCACATAAAATCGTACACTCGTGAGTTTTTAGTAATATACTTGGGATAAAAAATAAGAACAAGTGACGTAGTCGAGACAGTAACCTCCGAGACTGAGACTGTCGAAAAATCCGAGACCTGAACGTTCAAGATCGAGACTCGCACTACGAAACTTTTTCAGCTTCTTCAAAGTTACTTTTTTAGCTATACTTTTAGCTAGAAAAAGTCATCCTCCCTTCCGAAACTCAATTTCGTCGAAGTTTATTCGTTTTCTGCCAATTTTTTCTTACTTTTCCATGACTAAGGATCCAACACCAACAGCAAGTATGTTGCACTGGTGAAGCTTTTCAAAGATATGTCGATATAGATAGGCTGCTCAAAGTTTCGAGAAAAAGGGTTCAAGACCGAAACCTACGGTGTCTGTTCAAAGCAGACCTGTTCATAACAGACCATTCATACCGTAACAGACCACTCGAAACAGACCACGTTCGCAACAGACCACGTTCATTACAGACCATGCACGTTCATAATAGACTACGTTTATAACAGGCCCGTTATGAAAATTGTCTGTTAATTATGAACGTGTTCTTTTGTGAACTGGTCGTTATGAGTGGTCTGTTGTGAGCAATTCTGTTTTGAAAGGGAATCGAAACCTACACCTTCCAGGTCGAGACTCATAAAACTCGGTCTCGAGTCGATCTCGACGCCGAGACCATGTCTCGAGACTCCAAAGAAACAAAGAAAATTGGAAATATTTTTGAAAGCTCTGAACCAAATATGCTGAGAATCCTGACGCAACGATCAGTTGCCAGGTACAAGATAACCGGAGGAACATACAGACACTATTAACGTAGTAAAATAGTTTAGAAGTGATCACTGACTTTTAAAACTGCTATTTTACCTGCGCAATTATATTTCAGATTAAACACATTTTTCAGAATAAATCATTTCAGAATAAACACAATTAACAAGACCGGGTACATCATTGTCCAAATATTTCGCAAGAACCTGCTGCTGATAAAGTCTGTTGCTGACATTTTTGTCAGAAGCTGACTTAAGTGGTCGCGAATGTCGAGTATGAAAGAGATTCAGGCAAGATTGAAATGCAAATGATTTGAATGAATGAGAACTAACGGATTTAGGTTTTTAAACAAGATGAATATCAAAACAACTCTTTGTGTGGAATTTGAACGTTCCACTTATGCATATTAAGTTGTATATACTTTTGTATACGAGTATTTGCTTGTATCGCGGGCCATTTCATGTTCTACCAAGTTGATGATCTTTGTCTTGGAGCAGTGGTTATCAACCTTTTTTGACCCAAGGACCATCTTTTCAAAAAAATACCCGATCGACCATTTTGCTCTAGTGATACCTCATGAACAAGTAGTCCAAACTGTATTGCATATAGGTCAGTTAACTCAAGGGCAAGGTTACGATTTTCAGGAACGTTTTATCAAGGAATTAAGGAACTCTCTGTGGACCACGAGCAAATTCAGATGGACCACCGGTGGTCCTATTGGACCACACTGAGAATCACTTTTTCATGAGACAAAATTTTTCTGAAGGAAGATATTACATAAGATACACGTACGTTGGTGACGAGGAAGCAATTCATTGCAGCAAAACGTTCTTGGGAAGCTTCATATATGGACGCTCTAAAATTCAAATCGTTCTCTAACACATGAACTAAAATGTTTTACAAAAACAATACACGCCACCATCCCTCATCTTCTGTCAGTGATGATATGAGTTGGTACATGGTTGAAAACATTTCTAGAGGATCATCGTCTTGCAAAAAGCTATATGATCTTAAGTTATTTTCTTGTACTTGCAATTAGCACTTTTTTTAACGAAGCGCATTAGCGTAACATAATTGTTGACATTAAACGTTGCTGCTTAAAGCGCTTTTTCGATGAATTTCTTGTCAGGTTTGCAACGGTAAAAAGGAGTGCTTGGATGGAAGTGATGAAGAATATTGCTCTAAACGATGTCAACCGAACCAGTTTGACTGCAACGCTCTTGATAACTCAACTGACTGCTCCCAAGGAAGAACCATTAGTTTCGCCGAGGTCTGCAATGGGAACAGAGAATGTCGCTCAGGGATTGATGAGGTGCAAATCTTTTGTCAAAAATTGTGATGTCTGATTCATAATGTATTAGCTGCAGAAATTAATCGCTTGCTAAATTTACGCGCTTATGAAACAGGTCCGTTGCACTATTAAACGTCTGGCAATTGATTATGTTTACAATGACCAGCTTAGACTTCTGCAAAAAATTACACAGAGCTTGGCAATCAAGTTACTAAGAGTTTGTTTATGTTTAAATCATGGAAGTTGGATTACATACTAACAACTTTTTGAGAAACGCGACGCCCTCTATACCGAAATTTAAGGGATGCGAAGTGTGGCTGCTGATGACTATGCAACTTGGTGATCATAAACATTTCCTGAGATTGTCTTGGAGAGGGATCAGCAAATGTAAAGACTCCGCGCTCTCCCACACACGATACAGCAGCGCGGTTAACGGTTGTCCACTTGCTAAAAACCGGGTTATAGAACACGTGGCCATGGGTCGTGAATTATGGTGAAAGAGATGACGAGTCTCGTTGGTCAGCTGCTACCCTTCCAAAACTACGAATCCCTGCTGTCTCGTCAACCTGCACTTTCTGAGTAAATAAATAAAAATAGAACAAAACTCGGAAGTGGATGCAAATATTTCACCTGCAGAAACTGTGGCGAGGTGGCTGCGCCTCATGTAACGCTAAGTTCGTGGCAGCGGTGGCACTGTAGACTGAACTTGTTCGAGCGGGCAATCTCAATTGCTGCTGTGCGGAGGGTAGTCGTTTGACTCTCTTTGGCTGGCTCAGGCGACGCAGCATTGTGGCTGCAACGCGACAAAAAAGAGCCCAAAGTACTCTTCGTCTGTGTAGCTGGAATATTTGAACCATGCTGTCCGGGTTTTCTACTGACCCAGACCACGTGCCGAATATATCTTTTTTGAGGAAGCCGACCATACTTGACCAGGAATTGGAAACAAAGCAAGTTGACACTGCTGCCTTGCACGAAAAAGGATTCAACTTTTATCAAAGAAAAACACGTTTTCCTCGCCAGGACGAAAACAAAAGGAACTTGCGCCATTCGAGCAGTTAGTTTTGCAATTTCCAACGAACCGCCGAGCTCATCAGCGCCCCCTATCGGTGTCTTGTAACGAATCATGATGGTGAAACCAAACGGATCTGTTCCACTGAATATAATCTGTCCTTATATGCGAAACTGAAACTCTGCGCACTCCTGACGAAGTCAAGGTTGTATTCTTTGACAGTCTACCTGCTGCATTGAAGAATTCCCCAATTAGACATCTTAATGCACGCGTTGGCGATGATCATAATTCATTGCTGATTTCCTTGGAAAACACGGCGTCGGAAAACATGATGTAAATGAACAACGGGTGTTGAAGCCGTGCAATCAACAAAGAGATGTGCGTAACAAACGCTCTTTGTCGGCGTTTGTTTCCACACAGTCAGCTGACACCGTCTTGCAGACATGTAATTTTCGTGTGGTTTTAACTTTTGCCTCGTACACCACCGTTTTGTGATGACAAATCAATATTTTGTAATGTTCTCGATCCAACCTATTGGGGCTGAATCATTGTGACTACTCGCACATTGAAGTTTGTAATGACCCTGCCCAACCAGTGGTGCAGGAGGCGGGGGTGCAGGAGGCGGGGGTGCAGGGGTGCAAGCGCACCCCCAAAAGTTTTGATCTGGGAAAAATCCGGGCAAAATCTCTGAAAATCCGGGCAAAATCCGTGGAAACCTGAGCAAATACTGTGAAAACTTTAGCAAAATCTTTGAAACTCTGTGCAATTCCCTAGAAATACGGGAACAAATGGCGCCCAATGTGCTTTGTTTTTAGAAAAATGGTGCCCAACATGCTTTGAATAAATGGCCCCCAATGTGCTTTGATTTGAAAAAATGGAGTCCAAAATCACATGAAGACCTTTGTTTTTGGAGGTCATCCGAAAAACCGGCCTTTATGAGGAAATATTCAAACGAAAAGTGTCCCGAAATTTTGTTTCGGATAAATTTGGGGAAACTCGGGCAAAAACCCTTCGCACCCCCAAACATTTGCCTGCTCCTACACCTATGCCCAACATTTCATTGGTAATTCTCGTGACCTCCATTCGAATGCTATTCTTGAGCGCATCAATATTTTGGCGATTGTTAACATATAAACACTAGCTTTTAGGTATCCCCATAGAAAATAGTCCAAAGGGGATAAGTATGGAGAATATGCAGGGCAAGGGTGGTCTGTATGAAGAGAAATGAGTCTGTCTCCAAGGAAGTAACGGTAGAGGTTTTCGAGTGAGGCATTTTGGATTAATCGTGGGCGTCGGAAGGGCGGGCATTGCCCTCCCTGGATTTTGAAATTTGACATTTTCCTATTACATTTCTAACAAAAAAAGGTAATTTTGTTAGTTTCGAGAGGGAAAATGAAACCTCACCACTTTTGGCCCGCCCTGGAAAAATGTTTTTTGCTGCCCATGGACAAATTCATTATTGCCCACTTTGGAAATATTCCTTCTGACACCTATGGGAGCAATGCGGTTTTGCTTCATCCTGCTGATAAATAACAGTATCCATGTTCACTCCTCGCTTCTACCTCAGTGCCGGGATGAATTTTTGCTCATTACTTTAATGCACTTCTTTGTGCTCGCAGTTACCGAACGTTAATCAGCATCCTAACTAGTGAAAACATTTTTGCGGTTGTTTAGCTTTAAAAAGAAAATCAGTTTCGTTCTTGCCACACACAATTATCAGATAAGCGTCTGGGCCAAGTGACTCTTTGTTTAATCTAAATCCATTACTAGCAGAACAGCTGCGCCAAATGCCTCAGATAAATAATCTGCAGTCAGTGCAATATCAAGAAGAGAGTCACTAGCTTTTACTACTATCACTTTACACATTTGCACAATTTTACTGTAACCTTCTCCAGCGTTAAAACTGCTAATGAGTTCCTATGCGAAAAGCTGAAAACATTTATTGTCTCGCAGATTTTAGGAAATAACCAACCAACCTTCCTCAATTTTCTTCCAACATTTGTGTCTATTGCATGCGCACAGACAGGGTGTATAATAGTCATCACGATAAATGCTGCAATTTATTAACAATTAGGGAAAAGCAAGTGTGCAGACTTTTTCAATATCATCACACGACAAACATCGTTTCCTAACTATTCAATTTATTGATCCAGTGAGAAACCTCAACCATATAGTGTTGCAAATCTGAAACATTGCAATTCAGCTCCGGTGTATGCTTTTGTATACGTTTAATTCAGCAGAATCATTCCTTGATCATTTATTCACATAGCTGTTAAGTTGAGAAATACATCTGCGCAAGGTTCTTTATGTCTGTGTGCCATGCAACGTCGCGCTTTTTGGTAGTGAATTTTTTTAAGATTTCACTCTTCTTTTGTAACACTTTTGTAATAATTCATGTATAACCTTTTACTGCAGGTTTGTCATGGCCCACTAGTGGGCCACGGAAGATCGTTGGTGGGTCACGGCGTGGTATGATTGAAATTGAGTACGTTTTGCAGAATAAACTTTTTAATCGAAAATATACGTAGCTCTTCTCAGCTACAAACGCCATAATTAATACGCTCTCTTTCGTCAATATGTGTTAAAAATTAATGCGACATGGAAATTTCCATGTAGTCTACCATGGCCGTCGTGAAAAATATGCAGTTACTGCATCAATTTGAGGCAGACAAGTGACACTTGTTGCCATGAAAACGAAATCTAGATGACTTGGTTTGTGCATTATCATGCATTGAGACTCGAATATTTATGCTTTCTAACAACAAACTGACTCAGCCTTCGCACTGATTGTAGCGCACATTGTGTTATTAAAAGTTGTTTTTTTTCTGCTCTATACATGTGAAACAGTTGTCGCATTGGAGAAGTTGTACAGTCTGTGGGCCAAGGATCCTCTGTCTGCTTATTAATTAGACCTCATGCGTGAAAAGGCTGAGAGCCCCTGTAACCTACGGCATCAAAACAAACTACTTCAAAAATTAATCACTTGTTTACGGTTGAATGAACTTTCAATCTGAACGGAACATAACAAATTTAAAAAGTGTTTTCAGTAGGTCCTTATCCGTACAAGACCTTAAACATTTGATCTATCGGAAGGTTTCACTTCTTCATCTCAAAACTCTTTGAAATGGGTACAAAAATAAACTTCTTCATAAACTCATACTTTTTCTACTCCATAATCTACCCCAGCAATCTATTCTTTTCAAATGAACAGACGACAACAAACAGAATCGAAAAAAATATTTTCTGTATTATTCTTCTAACAATTGAAAAGCTGAAATTAGTTGAACATTTCTGAAAGGATCATGTGGTTTTCAAAAGTTGAATGCAACACCACAAAATTAAACGAAACGTGGCAAAAAATTTTTCAAAACACATTTAGATGAAAGATATGAAGGATACGGATCGAAATTGGTGGCTACTGGTTACGCGTTTGCTTCTACTGAGAGTAAAGGACGTTGCTCGGTGTGCACAGTTTAATGAGTTATTAAAAATGCTTTAATGAATCTCATTATACTTTTAATGAGCTATTCAATATGCTTTGTCAGGTCTGTGAGTAAATCAATATATATCCATAAGGACAGGTTATATGGATTTTTATGCTTGTGCTTAGCACAAGAAAAAGGTCTGTGTTTTGTTATAAATGCTTAGCTGCAGATTAACTGCGGATGATTGCTTGTTCTTGTCCAACGTTTTACGTTATTACAGCTTTGGGCAAACTTAGCTATCTACAAAATCGTTTTGCTGTTCATCGAAGGTGAATTCCAAAAGCAAGTCAAAATGATAACGCCTTCTCGCAGCCAATTCTATTTCATTTACTGTCACTGAAAATTCAAGTTAGTATTTAAGAACTAGTTTGTAAGAATTCCTAAGCTTCGGTCCACATCCCATGATCAATGCTCAGCTAAAGGTGATTAGTAAGGTAATTAAATAGGCATTTTTATTTGTCAATAAGCTTATTTCTCAACCTGTTGTTTGTAATCACACGGAACATTGCTGCAAATGCTACACTGAATGAAAAATTTGTTAACGAAGTTATTAGAATATGGACGAATTCCTGTTTTCCCTCATCATTCTAACTGCGTTCCATTTTATTTTTATTCTGCAGGTAAACTGCTTTACATGGTCCCAGTGGAGTTCATGGTCAGCTCCATGCCAATGCGCAGGATTACTTTCGCAAACCGGTCAGAAGAAGAGATCAAAAATGTGCATAACTTTCCACAGACCAAACCTTGATCATCCAGGTATTGCTGTTCTATGCCCGTGGGTCATTTGGACTTTGAGATTTACTTGCAAACATCCGGTCAACCCCCTTTCACCGGACGTCACCCACTTTCACCCCCACGTCGGCTATTGACAATAAACAAATGAACGGTTAGAGTGACACGGAACAATGAGCAAGTAGCCTTTCCTGGAAATCCAGCTTCATTGCAGGCCAAGTGGGTAGAAGCCAATCAGTGCATATGACACACTGCAATCTATTCAATAAGAAGGCAGCGGAACCCATAATCCTTCCGATTTCACGTAGCCAATAATTTGTTAAAATTCATGAAGTGTTCGGTGAAATCTTTCTGAAGTATGATGAACTACTGTATCTCGGTTCATATATATATATATATGTGTGTCATTTCCTTTAAATTAGGTTTTATCATATCGGTTTTCTGATCATCTTTGCATACGTTTCATCGAGACAGGCTTACTTTACTGAATGTAACAAACTTTTGCAACTCGGAAAGCCGCAATCTCTTTTAATTACCGCGGCATTTGTCTCCTTAGCCTCCCTGGAGAAGTGTATGCCAAGTGTCGTCAAAAAAGATGCCGCGAAATAAATGAAGCAAACTGACTGACACCCCGTGCGGTTTTCGTCCCGGCCGTAGCAATACAGACCAAATTCTCACTCTTCAGCAAATTTTCGATAAATCTTGGGAGTATGCCAAAGATGTTTACGTATGTTTTGTCAACATCGAGAAAACATACAACCAGGTTCCACGTGAGAAGCTTTGGGGAGTGTTGCGGTAGTACGGTGTTGACGGCCGCCTGTTATGGTCGTCAAGGCACTGTATTCTTGCTCAGACGTTTGTGTCCGTGTTGGCGGAGTAAAGTTGCAACCATTCACCGTTGGTGTTGGACTCCGACAAGGGTGTGTGCTGTCACCACTCCTCTTCGTAGTCTATATACATTGGATACACAGTTGTCGACAAGCATATCACTGTTAGACGCTGCAAGACCAACCGTTTGGCACTGCTAGCATCCTCTGAACATTGTCTTCAAAACACACTTGATTGTTTTTTTCTGCGTGCGACCAAGCGGAAATGCAAATCAGTACTGAGAAAATACCAGGTGTTATGTCTCTCCAGAACATAGCCAGTGCACGCTTAGGTAAGCGACAATGCATTGCAGCAGGTGGAGACGTTCAAGTGGTATTGGCGAATGACAGAAGGCCAATAAAGACATTGATACATGGTTTGGTAAAGAAATCGCAGTTCTGCGTGAGCATTATCGCTCTGTGGTCACAACATGAGAGCTTTCAAACATCACAAAGCTATAAATTTTTAAATCGGTTTTTGTTTCGATTCCGATCCTCACTTAGGGTGATGAATCTTGGGTAATGACCGAATGAATGACTGAAAGTACCATATTCCGCACTGTCATCCCCGACACCGGCACCCACCCTCCTGGAATGACCCTTCCAAGAACAGCGTGGATCTGGGTCAACATCGTCTGCACCGGTGTCGGGCGTTTCCACTCCTGTTTACACAAATAAGACATGGCCTCCTCTGCGTCCTGTGAGTGTGGCGCAGAAGAACAAACCGTCGACCATATTGTCGTCCAATGTCCAATCCATCGGCCTCCTCATGGAATGCACGGCCTGACGGTTCTGGATGATGAAACAATCGCATTGCTGCTCAACACCTGACCCGAAATCTATAGTGCGGCCAAGCAGTGGATTAAACCAACTCGCTCAAACGACGAAGAAGACCGAAAGAATATTATCTCAAGTGCAAGCGGAAGAGATGGGATTTTTGCAATGAGTTCACGTTTGGCACTTCGCGACAATGTGCGCAGCAGTGAAATTCGTAATGCTCTGAATGTCGAATGACATCTAACAGAGAGATCTCAGCTAAGAAGCTAAGATGGTTCAGCTACGTGACCAGAATGGCCAAGAAAGGCTGGCGAGGAAAGTCCTGCTGGATACATCCACCGGAAAGCGGCCCATAAAAATTTGCAAAAACATGTTTCTACGAAAGTTGTAGCGTCTTGCTCGATTCGCTTTACTACAATTCGTTTCCAAATTTCTCTTTTGACAATATAGTTTGTTTTCATTTCCTCAAAGAGTGTTAAATACGAAATAATGAATTTTATCAGAACGTGTAAAGCACCCAGAGCAAAAATTTTTTAAAACGGTCTGTTTACCAATTCTCTTGATATATACCTGAGCAATATCTTTCGTTCTTAGGGAATTTTTTGTGAAAGTTGCTTAAATTCACGTGAGTAGTACCTGGCGAATGTTCTATTCGTTTATATTTTAATTTCAGGCAAATGCGAATCAAACCCAGCAACTGAGACAGCTGAGTGCACTTGCACCCCAGCGTTCGACCAAACAACTCTCATTGTCGTCGTATCCCTCACGGCAGTCATCATCTTCGTCGGGGTCGTCGCCATCGTGTGTCTTGTGCGAGTTGCGCGCAGAAACCGGAGGAAAAAGCGCAGCGAGCGACTGAAGCAAGCGCTTGACATCCCGATGTACAACAACACCGACCCGAATGCCCCGGCGCCCCCACCAGCTTTGCCCCCCGATCGGTCCCCAGCTATTTCCCAGTACAGCCGACAGTCTCACTTGTCGATGCCGACCATTCACGCTCCTGTCAGTTCTTCCCCTTATTTGCGTGACCGCTACAATCGACCATCTGCTGTCCATGCCCAGATGAACCATCTCGACAGGTCTCCGGCCATGTCGCGCTTAAATCGTCCTTCAGCTTTTACGACCAGTTCTTCGATGCTAGACGCGAGCTCCGATGACGTCAGCCGAGGCAGTCGCACACCGAGAGGTCCTCCGCTTCCGGCCCGACCATCTCCTCCTGATGATGTGAAGTACCAGCGCATAAAAGACGTCGACATTGAGAAAATTGACCCCTACGCCCAGACGAGACGATTCGCGCGTCCATCAACACCTCTCTCGACCTCCACCGGGTCAGGGCTTCCAGTGCGAACGCCTGAATCCTTCGATTCAGTTTTGGATGCAGTAGACGGGGTTTCCACTAGGAGTGGTAGCGGGAAGTACACTCCACAATATCAGCCTTATAGAGGACGAACTGTATCTCGCTTTCCATTTGAAGAGCTCGGGGAAGCCCCCAGAGCTCCTGGGCCCGGTCGCGCACGCAGCACTGAAACGGTCGACACTGAAGGATATTTGCTGCCGACGCCGAGGAAACTTACTATTGCTCTTAAACGTAGGCGGAGTTCACGATCCAGTCGTTGTAAGTATATATGGTTGAAACTAGGTATGCTGCTTGATAGTCTAAAGGATTGTGCAAAGGGGGACGAGGCGGAAAAACTTATGTGTGACGTGCTGTTTGCTCCAAATTGCACCGGTGACAACATACAGTCACAAATGATTTTTTCCTTATGAAACAATTCAAATACTATATTTTTGTGAGAATTTGTAACACAATAGCAAATTTCTTGCCCTGGCAAGATAATTTTGAATATCTGAAATCACAAAAATGGCTTTTCATAGCAAATCTCATTAAGCTCATGTAATTTTGAACATCCATGGGAAAAAAACAAGTTTGAAAATGATGGATTTTGTGGTTTTATATGAGAAGAATAAGATAAATAAATGACTATGCAAGGAACCTCCAAAGCAAACTGTTGGTGGTTCAATGGCGCACACAGCAAGCTTGCATGTCAGTTTTTGCTTAAATTCACCTGCGGGTATATTGGAAAACCGGATCGGTTCTTGATGTTTTTCATGCTTTTAGATTTCGTAGCTGAGAACCTAGTCTGTTCGATTTGAGGACACTCGCTGCTTTGGACAAAATGGTTGACATGCCTTTGTGTAAACGTTTTCGTTATCGACACTGGAAATACTTGCATAACAAAGTTGTCATTTCCCAGTGATTGACAACGATTTGTTGTTGCTGTTGCTTGAAAACAAACTTTAAGCCGAAGCTTGTAGAATACAACACAGAAAACCACGTGATAGCACGGTGTATTGAATGCTATTATGATAATCACTTGAGATCATGATAAACCACTTGACATCAATGATGAATGACATGATATCAATTTGATAAAACAAACTTCACGTTTTTGTTTTTATGTTTGATTTTAGCATTCTATCCTTTCCTGGAATCTGACTTTTTCTGAAAAAAAATTTTGTGGAGATAAGTTCGTTGTTGACAGTGCATTACGCTTTTACAGCCAGCGTCTACACAGCGATGTCTTCGCCGGAGAGAAACAAACCCTTTCGTCTCACGCTTTCCGGACCAGTTACTAAGAAGGGATACAGCAAAGTATACAAAAAGAATGGAAGGAAAACACAAAACCCTCTGCGACGCCAGCAGCAGTTGGAGAGGACGAAAAGCTACGCCGGATCCTCAACTCCGCCAGATCTCGATGGACGAATATCCCCAACCCATTCCGAAACGTATGCAATCATGCGCAGGAATATTTGGGGCGCTCACCCGAGCACGGCGAGCAGCACTGCGTCCCCGTCTGCTGATGCGCTTGCCCCGAATGAGGGGTCGGGAGGAAACTACCCTCCGTTATCCCCACCACGATTCGATCCGCCGGTTCTGAAAAGTCGAACCAGTGCAAAAACAAAAAGTCGTTCTCGTGGCAACCACGAATCAGAGGAGGATGAAGAGAACCTGAGCGATGACTTTCCAGATGCCCAGCAGTTGCACAACTCTGGCAGTTACGTGAGAGGAAAATCAACAAAAGTCAGCGTTAAGAGCGCTGCAAATATTGGAAATAACGGATCTGGGAAACCAAGCGAAGTTGGCAGTGCTTCTCTTGATCCTTATTTCATTTTGTTCAAAAGTGACGATTCGAAAAATGGAGAAAGTGGATCCGCTGCAGTTTCGGGATACGACAAACTTAAAAGAGATTTGCTTCTCGTTGGAGCAAAAGCTACGGCGCAGAAGCAGGAAGCTGAACAAGAAGAAGACTAAATTAACAAGACTTTTTGCAGCTTCTCCAACTCGTTGTTTTGATTTATAGTCATGCAGAAGATGTAAAAGTGATCTCAAATGATTATCATTTGTACATAATAAACAGATACAAGGCAAACTTATCTCTTTTGTAGTACTGTGCAGCAGTGATTGGCTGCTGCAACAAAAAGCGATTGCTGTTATTCACAGTATGAAACTGTGATAAACTATCAAGTTTTAGTTCGATCACTTGCTCCACTTTAGTGCGCAAAAATGCAATCGAGCTCTTGAATCACACAAATAAATGGCGCCTATCAGCGATGATTGCTGCTGCCATTACCAAAACATTTATTAATCGATCTTCAGCATGATGCCATGATTGGCAGGTCTGCCATCAAGTTCTCGTATTACAAAATGCAAGCAACAGATAGATTGCAGGCTGCTTTGACGTGGAGCAGCGCAAACACTGTCGCGGAATGCGCTGAATACTGGTTCCTTGCTTGTGAAATGAATCATTGGTTAAAAAGATTGCTTATATTTCAGACGCACGCAACTCGTTTAAATAATATCATCGATATTTTTTAAATAAACGCAACAGCTATTCTGAAAAGCTATTGTACTTTTTAAGTTTTGGTGCCATCTTTCCTTGTTGTGGCTTATGAAGTTGTCACCCAAAAAACCCATCGTCATCGACAAGGTATATAGCAGGAGCGGGCAACCTTTTTCGGCTTGCGTGCCGAAATCGGCTAAATCAATGACAAAATTCTTCCGCGTGCCAACCAAAAATTGTGGTGAGGGGCTGAATTTTGGGCCCCTGTGGCAGCGTGCCTCCCGAGTGGGGGGTATGGAGTGCGGCTGATACGGCTCTGTTTGCAGCCATATGGCATCAAAAGCACATAAGGGTTAAATTAAATAACGGATTGTTTAACAAACGAAAATAAAGAAACGGACACCGAGTTTCATCAGATAATACTGCGACTTGTAAGTTATTAACTGTTTCATTTGAAGGGGGGGAGGATCTCGTTTCCGAGGCCTCGCTCACGTGCCGGATAGAAGTGCTCGCGTGCCAAGTTCGGCACGCGTGGCAGGGGTGCTCACCCCTGGTATATAGCATTTAGTTCATCAAGACAATGACGCAGTAAATCAGTACAAACAGACCATTTAAAGTTGCTTTGATATTGAGGGCTGCTTCGTTTTTCAAACGCAAGTATCGAGTCGAGTTAATAGATAACATGTATGCCTCAGTTTATTGCTTGCCAGGAGCGCTAATGACAGTCAGGGATTACCTGGCACAGTGTGACTTATAAATGTTTGGTACGATGTTATCGCTATTTTATGTAATTGCTGCGTGTAAGAGAAAAGGCAAAAACGCTCTGCATGTTTGTGTATGTTGCGCCAGCGTCAAATCGATTGTGTTGTTTTGCATTAAATCGATATCTTTGTTATAACGATGATTGTTAAAAGTAGAGATCGACAGGTATGGCCTTTTTGAGGCCGATACCGATGCCGATATATCGGCCATTCATGGACCGATAGTCGATACAGCAGGGGTTCTCAAACTTTTGGTGTTATGGAGCCCATGAAGATATTGACCATAATTTACGGAGCCCCACAATAAATTTCTAAAAATAAAAACAAAAAAAACATTGTTACTTATCGATTGATGTTCCTGAGTAAATTGGAAGTGCTTTATTTAATGACTCGGATGTATTTGCTGCTTTGTATTTAAAAAATATTCAAATTGCGGTTCAGTTGAAGTCACTTGCAAGATTAGATCATTTTCCGAATAACTCGCGGAGCCCCGAGGTTTCTCTCGAGGAGCCCTGGGGCTCCGTACAGAGTACTTTGAGAACCTATGCAGTAGAGGATATACGTGGACAACAGCTTATGTGATTTCCTAACTTTTGGAGAAATCGGTGAATGCTTCAGAAACGTCGTTTACTGGACCATAAATTTTGCGTAAAAGTTGCTGATTGTTTGTTCAACTCACTATTTATTCGCTACATTCTGCGATATTTGCTTACATGTAAAACTCACACTCACCGTTTTTTTTCGTTGATTGGTGGAAACAAGATTTTGGAGTGTCGCCAATTCACTTGAGGGGCCAAGAGCTCTTCCCTGATTAAAACTTTCGCAAAACGCTTAATTTTGGACTTCTGCTAACAATTTCAGAGGTGTCAAAATAAAACCCCGTAATTACTCCAAACATCATTTTAAATACCAATTTACATCCGCCCAGCATGCGCCTTCCTAACATCACGTCACTGCCCGAGTGTATCGTTTCCAGGAATTTTGCGACTTCACCCGTGGTTAGTCGTGCATTTACTTGTATTGTGCTAACATGTGTCATTTGAAAGATCTAGTCGTTTCACTGCGCTCTGTGTAACTGAAAGGTCGAGTCTAACTAAATTTTTAGTCCAAGTAATTCCAACAAAAATCTTCGCCTATCCCGCTCGGTCCAAAGCGCAAACGTGACTATTACAGCAAAGAGGTGGGCTCGAGGAGCTACTATACCTTGTGCTGCAGTGTGGTCTGCAGAGGCACTGATGAAGCTGCTGTTCTACATGCATGCGCAGAATACTGCAGGACTTAAACATTTTCTTATCTAAAGTCGATCTGCCACACGAAAGTAAACCTGTTTTTCGAAGTTATTCGGAAGTAGTGTAGCTGGATTGTATAGTATAGAAAAACAAACAAAACACAAAAATTACAGCGAAAAGCTTTTTTGCAGCCACAATGCACTCCTAAAATTTTTTTTAAGTAGCCATGTTTAGACTTACATCATATAATCAAAAACACTACAAAGTGAGGGTATCTGACAAATACCTTCATCAAACGCATATACTTTGTTTTTCATTCGTCCACCTTCGCTTATACGGAGTAAATTCACTCAGATTTGTATAAACGATTGCCTCTGAATTGGATGGCAAATTGAAGAAAATTCATTAATATTGTTTTGACAACTTTCGACAAACACTTTTTAAAACTATGCTGTTGTCAACGCGGGCTTTGAAAATCATGTGGCTTAGCAATCGATCCACAGCCAATATTCCTAGCAGACGCCACCTTGATACAAACGGTTGTTTTCTCGGAACTGCAGCGAATTGCCATGAAACTGAAACTGGTGACAATAAAATATTACAATGCTTAGTTCCTACCAATCTTTGGGGGCGTTAATACCCTGCTTGGTATTTTGCAAACAGATATGACGTCAACAGGAACAGCGACCACAGCGGATTTTGTTGCTTGCTAACTTCTGATAAAAACAGGGAAATGCTAAAAAAAATCAGGCCTACTGGAAAATTGTGCTTCAACAAGTAAATTGTTTACCTGCAAGACTTACATATTAACAAGACCCTACTGTAGATATGTTTAAATTAACAAACTTTTCAAACATAACACCATCAGGCTTCCATGCCCTCACAAATCCCTCTCATTAAGGTGAAAACCAACGAAGTTTAAAGCAGGAAAGTTTCAAACTGCTCTAATCGCTACAAACACAGCATTAACAAATTTCAAAATGGGCCGCTTTATTTTTTATAACAAAAACGCATCAAGTAAGAAAGGAACAATTGCAAGCCGTACCATGGTATGGAACTCCTGTTAAGCTCTGATAACCATTACTCCATCAAGCGGTTTTAGAGACAGGAAGGAGATAATTGTGGTAAAAGAAATTATTTTATTTAATTCCAGTGCCTTCTCTTCGTCAGTGTTAGGCATGCACCGTATAAAACATTTCGCAGAAGGATCTCAACGACTAATTATCGTGACAGAGAAGAACCATCAGAGTTTTAATGGACTTGGCAGCAATCGATAGATGGGTGACAAGTCGCTGTTTGGTTCATGGTACCAACAGATACAACATGATAGCTGGAAATCAATTTGTGAATCTGTCAATTCGCCAAATCCACAAGAAACCCTACAGTGCCTCCGTTAACAGTCGGCACACTAAATCATTCTTATTAATAAATATCTAATTTTTTTTCTGATTGAGTTGGTTTAAAAATTATTGATGCTTCAAGTTACGGCGTTCACAATAATGTCGCTGCACAAAAACAATTTGGTTACAGTTTTATTTATATCACTGATACCTAATTACTTCACTTTTTGTAGAGATTTGCCTTCGGGGTACTCACATCTTTTCAAACTGCGAAAGGTCTCTTGGTGCTGTAGAAAATAAAATGCATGGACATAATAAACTGAAAAAGATTTTTCATGCGAATTAAAAAATATAATTTTTTTCATTGATTCAAACCCAGAAAAAAACAAAAACTACAGCCTTCTACACTATACGACCCTGCATTGGGTGCAGCGCTTTGGTTATTGGGGAAGAAGGCACAACAAAAAAGCAGGGCCTAGTCACATTCAGCGAATAACAGCAATGTCTTGTTAAAGGGCACTTGGCTCAAATGCGAGGCCAGCCCATCCCGGCCACGGACAACGACCCAGATGTTCATTTGAATGAAAACAATATTATAAGCATTCGGCATCTCCGCAAACGTTTCTTCTGATTCCTCGAAATTATTCTGCGAAATAAAGATTTGTTTGTCTTTTCGCGCGATTATTAACATTATGAAAACCGTGGCTCAGTAAATATAAACGAAAATGTAATTAACATTTTCATAGCTTTTTCCCAAAAATGCAACTATGGAGTGTGGTCTTTTGCTACTATTTGTTTTTGAGGTGTTTTTTTTGAGTGTTTTGTGTTGATTTGGGACTTGGTTACCTTGCAATGAAACGCACCTAGCACCACGTCATTATCGCCTCTTTTTATGACGAAGTTATGTCATAGCCTGTCAGCGACTGTGAGCCCAACCTAGATGGTAAAAGCATTTTTTGAAAGATCTATGATAAACAAAGTACAAACAGAAAATCCAGGAAAATGCTTTGCTGTTGTTTGCGGAACAAAGGGGCAAAACTTGTGCTAACTTGCATAAACTACACAACTCGAGAAACACTTCGCCAGCAAAAATATGACAATAATCTCTCTCGTTTTATAAGATATCGGTACAATCTGACCAGTACTCGTTTTCATTCTCCTCTTTGGTTATGTCTCTGTTTTTCTTCAAAGTCTTTGATTGTCGTGGTAGTGATGAATTGGTTTTGCGATAAAAATCCGGCGCGGTTCACATTTATCACTATTTACAGTTGGTATCTTGTGCGGACCACACACACATTTGCCGGCCTTCAATCGCACAAACGCATTCTTGTCTGGATCGAGGAGCGCAACTTTCAACAACTTTTATTTCTTGTTGCGGCGAAAAGCGAAATCGTTCGCACTTCGGGAGAAAACTGTCACTTGCCCAGCTGAGCGGAACTAAATAAGCCGCTCATAAAATCGAGACGCAAGTTCATACATAAAATGCGACAACTTGAGTAACGTTTGTGACACCGGTGCGTTGGTGTCGTTTCTTGGCCTGCTGGAGCAAGCGATGGACAGAAGCGCAACCTAAGCGAGGCACTCATGCTGAGGCACAATGCCCTCTGTTCTACTGCAGCATGTCATCCGACAACACCTTTATGAGTAAGTGTTAAATAGACTTTGAAGACTGCGGCCTTGGACATATCAAAGGCGATAATTTGGAGCCAATCGCCACTGAACGCGAGATTTATGTGATTCACATTTTCGAAACTTTGAAAACACGTTTTAAAAACATGTTCTATTTTTAGGGCGGAAGCCAGTAATTCCTTGTTTTTAGACTAAAGGTCAAGCAAGTTGATATCGATTTCAATGCAAAACAAATATCAGGGAATTTTTTTGCTTTGCTTGATTGGCGTAAGACTTCATTCAAGTGTTGGCGAACACGGGCGTTCGTAAAAAGGTTTGAAAATGTTGTTTATGCTGTATGCTGAAAGTCCACCTAGTACGTAGATACACATCCAACAATCAGGCCTAGGTGTAAATAGCTGCTAAATGCATTACCGCATATCTTAGGATCCTCGAACAACGTTTCCTTCAAGCGCATGTTACTCAAGTATTGGTTGCCCATAAATTTCCAGTAGATTATAATCGGACGGCTTATGAAATATTTACCGACTCCGCGGCAATGCAAGCGTGTGTTTGACATTTAATATATTTACACTGAAATGACCCATTGTGTGGTATTGGTTAATGACGTATAGCGATTTGGCGATTAAAATCGTTCACCTAATTTGCCGGAAAAAGGGACGAGAAATGAAAGATCCAAGATTGTTTTACTTTTGCGCGTTTGTCATATTTTCACACCAACTCCAACACAGTGCGTGACATCCTGGCGCCCTTGAATGCCCATGAGTCATTTATGTCAACAGTGAAAGCAGAGGTGCTGAAATGAAGACAAACGTGATGTAATAGCGAAAAAAATCATCAACCAAAAATCTTCGAGACTAATGCCCCGCGGCGGGAACCGTTCACAGTGTAACGCGCAAATGACTGGATACCTCAGTTCAAAGAAACTTAAGTTTTCTGCAGCAACGAACGTACAACTTTTCTTTTCCACCACAGTTAGAGTTCCAGTTATCTTGCATTTCTTCAGTTGCTTGTTTTTCGAATTTGTCCAACAAAATTGATTTTTTGCGTTGGATTCGATAAATGCCCTGACGAGTTCAGCCTTAAACAGGAAAATTCAATTTGATGCCAGGCTCGGCGGAAGGACAACCACTAATTAGACGTTATTTTCTGCAATTAATTTTTAGATCCGTTTACAAAAACGCGAGGAACACGGATGACAGCACAAGACTATGTATATCAGAAAATTTCGAAGCAGCTGAAACGCTGTTGATTATTAACCTCGCACAGCCGTATGTGAAAATTTGTGTGTACTCGATTTATTAATAATCTTCATCAAAAACTGACCCCTTCCATTTTATGAAACATTTTCATAACGTAATTCGCACGTGCAGTCAATTATTACTTTGAAATGGATAAAGGCTTTTTGATCTTATGATTGGAATGTACCCATCCAAATGTGACTTTGCGGTTTTCGTCTCACAGTGGGAAAGATAAAGAGTTCCTGCTTCAAAGTGTTGTGTCAAGTAATTTCCTCGACTGAAAAAGCTTGTGTTTCTTTCTATATTCAACAGTATAGTTCAGCTTTAAATGGCAAAACAAAGTTTATTGCCAAGTGAAGTATAAAGAAGAAAAACGAAAAAGGCAAAAACACAACGATGGCAATAAATGTGCTAAAACGTGATTATCGCATTGATGACGCAAGACGTAAGTGCAGAGCAACAGGATGTTCGGGATAGAGCATCATCGAACTTCGTTACCAAGACTTTGAGTTTTCAACTCAACCAAGAAACGTTCTTTGGAAAGGAAGTGATAAAAATGTAAAATAAATGACTTAAAGATTAGTAATCATGCTTATCCCGCCACTGCGAAGATCTATGCGAGCTTTGGTGCCAGCTTGTGCAGTGCCTGGCAACGTGTATGAGAGCGGATCGCCCTTCTTCAGTACCTGGGAATTATTTTCGTCGTTGGGTTGAACAGTTGTTGTATCTGGTTTGAGCCATTTACTAGCAGTTTGTTTTGTCGAGTTTTGAGCAACGTGTCGACTAGTTTGATGGCTGTTGCTCAGCCTCGGATCGGACGCAGCCACGGCAGACCAGCTTGCCGCGGTGTCGTAAGCATTTAAACAGCCACCAGTGGCTGTGTCAATACCATCGGCGTAACTGTCGCCGAGTGCGCCGCAGTCTTCATTCGCATTGAGCGAATCTGACGGATTGGGTAAAATGTCTGAGGAGCTCCCTCCCAGTCCAGCTGAGTCGAGATTACCTCCCGAAGAGGCGTTGATTATCAACTCGACTTCGCGGTCATTCTCCGAATGACAATCCGATGCCACTGAGCCTGAACTGTTACGCATCATTGCACCAGCGGCGTAACTGTTCCTGTGGCAGTCACTCAGCGATGCGTGACTGGCGTTCATGGCGTTCGTCACCGTCAGCGACGTGAAATGGGGTTTCGGCGAGACGTTGCTCTTCTGTTTGGGAATAATCAACGGTTGTTGCGAGTCTGTGTCGTAGCCCTGGTCAGTGGAGAGGGGGTCGGAGTGGCGCCCGCTGCGGCTGACTTTGTCCGCGCGGCGGCAAGCGCTCGGGTCGCTCCGATACGCAGGACAATGACCGGTGGGGGGGAGG